>Ga0209944_1000032_pt1 | contig 51433 bp, 42 predicted proteins | sample SalPonR1_C_D2_MG_FD_185701 | JGI IMG/M metagenome (GOLD analysis project Ga0209944, IMG submission 185701) | Salt pond soil microbial communities from South San Francisco under conditions of wetland restoration - Salt Pond MetaG R1_C_D2_MG... ...
TCTCGACCGCCGCGGTCTGCCGGTCGCCGGTCTGCTCGGACACCCAGGCGCGGTAGTCTTCAGGTGATACGGCCTCGACCACCACCGGCATGAAACCGTGATCCTTGCCGCACAATTCTGCGCACTGACCGCGGTAGACGCCGGGTTCTTCGATAAGCGTCCAGGCCTCATTGACCATGCCGGGAATGGCATCGCGCTTCCAGCCCAGATCGGGTACCCACCAGGAGTGAATCACGTCGCCGGAGGTCAGCAGGATGCGGATCTTGGTATCGGTCGGGACGACCAGGCGATTGTCGACCTCGAGCAGATAGTTGTCGACCTCGCGCGGCGAGATTTCCGATCCGATCTGGCGCGCGGCGTTGCTGTCGCGGTCGAGTGCGGAATAGAAGGAAATGTCGTCTTCCAGGTATTCGTACTGCCACAGCCACTGGTAACCGGTCACCTTGATATTCATGTCCGCGTCCGAAGTGTCTTCCATATCGATAAGCACTCGGGTGGCGGGAATGGCCATGGCCACCAGGATCAGAATGGGAATCACGGTCCAGATGATCTCGGCCCGGGTCGAATGGTGGAACTTCGCCGCCTCGGCGCCGCGCGACTTGCGGTGCAGATAGATCGACGTGAACATCGCGGCAAACACGAGGATGCCGATGAGGGTCACGATGCCGAGCACGATCATGTGCAGCTGGTAGACATCACGGCTGTAAGGCGTGACGCCGGCAGTCATGTTGTCACCTACCGCGAAGACACCCCAGGTGATGACCGTGATCACGGCCACCATCGCCAACCCGACAATCAATTCATTGGTTCTTTTCATCCTGAACTCGCTGTTTCCTTGATTCCTTTGACCTGCCACGCCGAATGTGGTTCGAGCGCCCGAATGATACTTTTGGCCGCCTCGATTCGCTCGCCGGCGGGAACAAAACTTCCGATTTCGATCCGTTCCGCATGCAGCACCAGAAAGACCCTGGGCTCACCGCGTGCAGAACGCTGTTCGACCCGAACCCAGTCTGTTGGCAACTGATGCTGCTCTACGCCCCGGACGGTGCGGAAATCGACCCGGACGCGGTCGGAATCGACCGTGATGTCCTGGCGCGCCCAGTGGCCGCGCCAGGCAATCCGAAAGCACCAGCCGACAACGACCAGGTGCACGATAGCGATGACCATGACGGGCCAATAGCCGAGCAGTGTCGGCAACAGTGCGACCGTCAGGGTCACCGCGCTCAGCGCCAGGAAAAAGCCGGCGAGCCTGTCCAGCGTAAGCGACAGGTTCGAGAGCACCTCGATCCGGGTCACCGAATTAACCTGATCTGTAACGCTTTCGCGGATCATTGAAACCGGTGAATTGCCAAAGCGCGTATTGTAGCCGATGCTCATGTGACGCGGAATCGCAATCTTCACGTTCAGGTATGTTTGATTGGCGCCACGCGGATGTCGGGAGCCCGCGACGGGCTTGCGTTAAACTCGCATTACTCCGTTGCGTGGAGGTTCGTTTCCGCCGAGCCGTGCCCGGAGCGTCGCAAACCCAGCCGGAGTAAGGCCAAATGAGTCAGGACAAGCCTTTTGTAACCTGCAGCGAATACCCTGCCGACCCTTCGCGCCAGGCGCTGGAGCATGCCTGGACCGTTCCCGAGTCCGAGCACGTCCCGCATCTGCTGGAAAACGTCGGGCTGGATCACGCCGGCCGGGTTCAGGTTGAAAAACTCGCCGTCGATCTCGTTGAAAAAGTGCGCAAGCGCAGCGAGCACCAGGGCGCCATGGAGGCCTTCATGCGCGAATACGACCTGTCTTCGGAAGAGGGCGTGGTGCTGATGTGCCTGGCCGAGGCCTTGCTGCGGATCCCGGATAACGAGACGGCCGAGAAACTTATTTCCGACAAGCTTTCCGAGGCCAATTGGGAGTCGCACCTGGGCAAGAGCGAGTCGCTGTTCGTCAATGCCTCGACCTGGGGTCTGATGCTGACCGGCCGGATGGTCAAGGTCGGTCAGTCGGCCAGGCGCGACGTTCGCTCGGTAATGGCGCGGCTGGCCAACAAGTCCGGCGAACCGGTGGTGCGGCTGGCGATACGCCAGGCCATGCGCATCATGGGGCACCAGTACGTCATGGGGCGCGACATCAAGTCGGCGATGGAGCGTTCGCGCACCAAGGCCAACAGGCGCTACCGCTATTCGTTCGATATGCTGGGCGAGGCTGCGTTGACGGCGGCCGACGCGCGACGCTATCGCGATGCTTATGCCCGCGCCATCGACGCGATCGGCCTGGCCGCCAACTGCAGCGACATCTTCGATGCGCCGAGCATTTCAGTGAAGCTCTCGGCGCTGCACCCGCGCTACGAAACCGCGCAGCGCGAGCGCGTGCTGACCGAGCTGGTGCCGGTGCTGCGCGATCTTGCCGTGCGCGCGCGCGGCAACGGCATCGCGCTGACCGTCGACGCCGAGGAGGCGGCCCGCCTGATGCTGCAGTTCGACGTATTCGCGGCCGTGCTGGCCGACGAGCAGCTGGCCGGATGGGACGGTTTCGGCCTGGCGCTGCAGGTGTATCTGAAACGCGGCTGGCCGGCCATCGACTGGCTGGCCGAACTGGCGCGCAGCACCGGACACCGGATCCCGATCCGGCTGGTCAAGGGCGCTTACTGGGATACCGAGATCAAGCTGGCCCAGCTCGAAGGGCATGAAGACTATCCGGTGTTCACGCGCAAGCCGAACACCGACCTGTCCTATCTGGCCTGCGCCCGGCGCGTGCTGGAACTACGGGGCGAGTTTTACCCGCAATTTGCCACGCACAATGCGCACACCATATGCGCCATCAACCAGCTGGCCGGTGATAGAGAAGACTTCGAGTACCAGCGCCTTCACGGCATGGGTCGCGATCTCTACGAGGAGGTGCTCGACAGCGGCGATTTCAACGGTCACTGCCGCGTCTATGCACCGGTTGGCGATCACCGCGATCTGCTGCCCTACCTGGTGCGAAGGCTGCTGGAAAACGGCGCCAACAGCTCGTTCGTCAACCGGATCGTCGATGAAAAGCTGCCGGCCCGGGACGTGGTTTCGGATCCGGTCGAAGTGGTCGAGCGCTTCGAGCGGTACGCGCACCCCCGGATTCCGCTGCCGGCCGATATCTTCGCCGGCCAGCGACGCAATACGCGCGGCATCAATTTCGCGGCTGAATCGCAGCAGATTCAACTGGCCAGACAGATGGCCGAGTTTCGTGAGCGCCGCTGGAAAGCTGCGCCCGTCGGCGGAGACGGTCTGGCGAGCGGCGAGACCGTCGAGGCGTGCTCCCCGGCCGATCGAGACGACGTGGTCGGGTCCGTGACGGTCGCCGATTCGGCGGCTGCACAAGCCGCGGTGGAGAACGCCCGACGTGCCCAGCCCGACTGGGACTCGACACCGGCGGACCAGCGCGCCGGGTGTCTCGAGCGCATGGCCGACCTGCTCGAGGACAACCGGGCCGAGTTGATGGCCTTGTGCGTGCGCGAGGCCGGAAAGACGCTGATAGACGGCATCAACGAAGTTCGCGAAGCCGCTGACTTCTGTCGCTATTATGCGCAGATGGCACGCCGTCACTTCGGCCAGCCGGAAGTGCTTGCCGGACCCACCGGTGAGCACAATGAAATGTCGCTGCACGGCAAGGGCGTGTTCGTATGCATCAGCCCGTGGAATTTCCCGGTGGCGATATTTACCGGCCAGGTGGCCGCGGCGTTGGCCTCGGGCAACGCCGCGATCGCCAAACCGGCCGAACAGACGCCGCTGCTGGCGGCGCGCACCATCGAACTGTTTTTCGAGGCCGGTATTCCGAAAGGCGTGTTGCAGATGCTGCCGGGCGACGGCCGCGTGGGCGCGGCACTGACGGCCGATCAGCGGGTTGCCGGTGTGGCCTTTACGGGCTCCACGGAGACCGCAAGGACGATCAACCGCACGCTTGCCGAGCGCGACGGTCCGATTGCGACACTGATTGCCGAGACCGGCGGGCAGAACGCGATGATCGTCGATTCCTCGGCGCTGGCCGAGCAGGTGGTGCGCGACGTCGTCAATTCGTCGTTCCTTTCGGCCGGCCAGCGTTGTTCCGCACTGCGGGTACTTTATATACAGCGCGACGTGGCCGACCACGTTCTGGAAATGCTGGCCGGGGCCATGCAGGAACTGGCGGTCGGGTGGCCGGGCAGGCTGGCCAACGATATCGGGCCGGTCATCGACCAGGCCCAGCTCGATATGCTCCAGCGCCATGCCCGGCGAATGGAACGCGAGGCAAAGCCCATCGCACGGGTACCTGATCCGGCCGATGTCGGCGAAGGTTTCTGGTTTGCGCCGCGCGCATTCGAACTCGAATCGATCGAACAACTGAAAGGCGAGATCTTCGGGCCGATACTGCACGTGGTCCGTTACCGGGCGCGCGACCTCGATCGGGTCATCGATGAAATCAATGCCACCGGCTACGGGTTGACGGTGGGTTGCCACAGCCGCATAGACAAGGTCCAGCAGCACGTGATCAACAACGTGCATGCCGGCAATGCTTACGTCAACCGCAACATGACCGGTGCGGTTGTCGGTGTGCAGCCGTTCGGCGGGGAGGGGCTTTCGGGAACGGGGCCGAAGGCGGGTGGTCCGAACTATCTCCAGCGCTTTGCCGTTGAGCGCACGCGCACCATCAATACCGCAGCGGTAGGCGGCAACGCTTCGCTGATGGTGCTGTCGGATTGACTGCGATGAGAGCACGCCGAACGATTCGGCTGGTGGCGGGCGCCCGGGGCCGATTCGCCGGCCGAAGAAGAGCATTACGAGGCGCATAAACGAGTAACATTCAAGGGCTGCGTCGCAGCAGTAATTGATTCGCCGGCGACGCCTGTCAAACGAGGTTTCGCCCAAACCGAGGCAGTATGTACGAGCAATTCTACGGACTGGAAGAGCGGCCGTTCTCGATTACGCCGGACCCGCGCTTTGTATTCCTGAGCCAGCGTCATCAGGATGCGCTCGCGCATCTGTTGTACGGTGTCGGGCGCGGCGGAAGCGGGGGCTTCGTTCAGCTGACCGGCGAGGTGGGCACCGGCAAGACGACGCTGTGCCGGCTGATGCTCGAGCAAGTGCCGGAGCACACGCGCATTGCGCTGATTCTCAACCCGATGCTGGAGCCGCGCGAACTGCTGCGAGCGATATGTCGCGAGCTCGAGGTCGAACCGCCCGACGGCGAGACCGGCCTCGAGGCGCTGGGCCAGTGCCTGAATCAGCGCCTGCTCGAAATTCACGCCGCCGGCGAGCGTGCGGTGCTGATCATCGACGAAGCGCAGAACATGTCGCGCGAGACGCTGGAGCAGGTCCGCCTGTTGACCAATCTCGAGACCGCCACCGACAAGCTTTTGCAGATCATCCTGCTCGGCCAGCCGGAACTGCGCGAACTCCTGAGCCGACCCTCGCTGCGTCAGCTTGCCCAGCGCATCACTGCGCGTTATCACCTGGCGCCGCTGGGGCAGCACGAAACGGCCGAGTATGTTGGACACCGAATCCAGATTGCCGGGGGCGCGCGCTGCCCGTTCAGCGCCTCGGCGATGCGTACGCTTCACCATGTCTCGGGCGGCGTGCCGCGGTTGATCAATATCATCGCCGACCGCGCATTGATGGCCGGCTATTCACGCGAGGCCGACAGGATCACCCCGGCCATGATCCGCAAGGCGGCCGGTGAAGTGGTGGTGGGCGACGAATCGGGCGGCGGCAGGCGCTTCAGCGCGGCGCTGTCGGTTTTGGCAATCGTGGTCGTTCTGGCGGTCGCCGGCGGCATGATCTGGTCTCTGAATTCATTGCCGGAACAGGCCGAGGAAGCCGGTCAGCCGCTTTGGCGTCAAATGCTCGCCGAATCCAGCGACCAGCTGGCCTGGCAAGAGGCGGCGGCGCTGTATCCGGCGGCGAATCCGGACGTGATCGCCGAGGCCTGTTCGGCAGGTCAGTTCGAGGGCTTCGCCTGCCATCGCCTGCGCGGCAGCTGGGCGCTGCTGCGAAAGCTGGGCCGGCCGGTCGTCCTGAGGCTCGATCAGCCCAGGGGCGGGCATGTGCTGGCCGTGGAAGTTGGATTGGACAACGTGCTGGCGCGGCAGTCCGGGCAGGATTTCCAGGTGCCGATCCCGCAGCTCGACGCGCGCTGGCTGGGCGATTTCTACGCCGTCTGGCCCGATATGGGCAGCGTCTGGCAGGCCGGCGACGACGATGCAGCCATCGCCCAGCTCAAACGTCTGGCGGCGCAAGACCCCGATCAGCCCTGGCTCGGTGCCGTCGATGCCCGCTATGGTCCGGATTTCCAGCGCTGGATCCGGGGTTTCCAGCTGCGCAACGGGCTGCGCCAGGACGGCATGGCCGGTCCGGTCACCCGCCTGTTTCTTTCAACGCTAGGCGCGGGTTCCGCAGGCGCCGAAGCCAACGACTCTCCGGACTGAAATGTCTCTGTTGCTCGATGCACTGAAGAAATCTGAAGCCCAGCGTCGGCGCGGAACGACGCCGACGATAGATCTGACCAGAACGCCGCCGTCGGGCAGCCCGCGCCGGCCCGGGGCGCGCTGGTTGCTGGTGTTGTCGACCTGCGTTTTGCTGGTGGCCGCCGCGCCGTGGTTGTGGCCGCCACTGTCGGACTGGATAGAAGCGCGCCAGGACGGTTCCGACGAGGTCGCTGCGCTCGCCGAGAATGCCGCAGCGTCGGCTGCCGGCTCCGAATCAGAATCCCGAAGCGAAGAGCAGACCGGCGTCCGTACGAAACAGATGGATCCGGCGCCGGTGGCAGGTGCGGCCAGCCCGCGCCGGGTCGCCGCTGTCGATTCCGGGCTGGCTGGCCGGCCCGACGAGACCGCGACCCCGGAACGAACCAGTGGTGATTCCCAAAAGGCTTCCGGCGATAGCCGCGGCAGTCCCGCGGCTATCGTGTCGAACACCGACGATGGCGCCGGCCCGGACAATGCACCGGCTGAGCCGAAGGAAGCAATCGCGGCTTCGGATTCGGAAGCCGGAGCTTCGATGCAGGAATTGCGACGGGTGGTGCAGGCCCGGAAGCAACAGCAGCAGGGCCGAGCATCGGCACCTCCCGAGCCGCCGGCGAAGGCGTCCCGGCCGGTCAACGAGGCGAGCGCGAATTTCATTCGACCGTGGGAACTGCCCCAAGTGAAGCGCGCCGAGTTTCCGGAGCTCAAGCTCACGGTTCACTTCTATGCCGAGCGCGCCGCCGACCGTTTCGTGCTGATCAATGGCGAGCGCTACCGGGAAGGTCAGCGCGTCGGCCCCGAGACCATGCTGGCCGAGATTCGACAGCGCGGCGCGGTTGTCGAATTCGGCACCTACAGGGTGCTGATCGAGTGAACTGGGTGGTTCGAACCGGCCCTTCCAGGTCCGGCGCGGTCAACCCATGGATGGTTATCGTGATTAGCGCGCTGGCCCTGGCGGTCATGTCGAGCACGCTGGTGGTACCCGAAGCGATGGATGGCGGGTGGATCGATTCCTGGGGTTTCAAGCCGTCCCGGATTTCGGAATTGCTTTCCGGTGAGCCGGGCCTCAGCGAAAGTCTCGGGCTGGCGGGGCTGGTCAGCGCGCTTTTTGCCCACTCGACATGGCTGCACCTGGCAGGCAACGTCGCCTATCTCTGGGTATTCGGCATTCCGGTCGAACGCGCGCTGGGGCATCTCAGGTTCGCTGGCTTGTTTTTGCTGCTGGGCGCACTGGCCAACCTGTTCGTCGCGCTGCGCATTCCGGAACTGGACCGGACCATCATCGGCGCAAGCGGCGGGGTTTCGGCGGTCATCGGCGTGTACCTGGGGCTTTTCCCTACGCGGCGGATCGGGTTGTGGCTCCCGCTTGGGCTGTTCCTGCAGTTCGCACGCATTCCCGCGTTGCTGGTTATAGGTTCCTGGTTCACGCTCCAGGTGCTCTACACCGTGTTCGGGCCGATGTCCGATGCGGTGGCCTGGCGTACCCATGTGGCCGGATTCGTGGCCGGCGTGCTGGTGGCGCTGATGATTCGGCTGTTTTCGGACAAGGTGACGTATGCCCACAGAGGTTATTGAGCTTTGAATCAAAAGCGGCTAACCGCGAAGTGCGCGAATAACACAAAGGTAAATCGACACCGACACTATGAGCTGCTTGTCGCTTTAAATGCCCCCCCGAGTCCGTGCATAATGAGGCGCTGAATTCGAGCCTGACGGGGCGCCGTGTGTACAAGCTGGTGTTTTTCAATCAAGGCAAGGTCTACGAGCTTTTCGCCGAGCGCGTGGATTCCAGTCACCTGTACGGTTTCGTCGAGGCAGCAGGGCTGGTCTTCGATACCGCTTCGAAGGTAGTGGTGGATCCGACCGAGGAGCGTCTGCGTTCCGAATTCGCCGATACCGAGAAGCTCATGCTGCCTTTGCAGTCGGTGATCCGCATCGAGCAGGTCAAGAAGCGCGGCAAGTGTGTAATCAGGGATCGAGGGACCGGCGATAAAGTCACGTCGCTACCGCTGGACGGCCCGAGCAAGTCCTGACTGCAAGTCTAAAGGCACATCGATAAGCTGCAGACGCGTAAAAAAGAATACAACCAGGGAGATTTCATCTTGAGCGAACAACCCATACCCGAGCCGAACGCCGGCCGCCGCTGGCTCTACAAGGGCCTGGACGTCATCGAACGCGTCGGCAACAGGTTGCCCGATCCGGCGGTGCTTTTCTTCCTGCTGATGCTGGTAGTCTGGGCGCTGTCTGCGCTGCTTGCGCCGATCCAGTTCAGCGCGCTGCATCCCCAGACCGGCGAACCCATCCAGGTCGTCAACCAGCTTGCCGGGGACGAACTGGCGCGCTTTCTGAGTCAGATGGTGACTGTATTCACCAGCTTCGCGCCGCTGGGCATCGTGCTGGTGGCGATGCTGGGCGTCGGCGTGGCCGAGCACACCGGATTCATCAACGCCGCACTTCGCAAGATGCTGGGCGTCACTTCGCCGCGCCTGCTCACGCCCATGCTAATACTGGTGGCGATCGTGTCGCACACCGCGGCCGACGCGGGGTATGTGGTGGTCATTCCTCTGGGGGCGGTGATCTTCTATGCCGCCGGGCGTCATCCGCTGGCCGGAATCGCGGCCGCCTTTGCCGGCGTGTCGGGCGGCTTCTCGGCAAACTTCATCCCGTCGGCCATAGACCCGATGCTCGCCGGCATTACCGAAGAGGCCGCGCGCGTTCTCGACCCGAGCGTGGCGATCAACCCGCTGGTCAACTGGTTCTTCATGGCGGTCTCCAGCGTTCTGGTGATCGGCATCGGCTGGTGGCTGACCGACAAGGTCGTCGAGCCCAGGCTGGCGCGCGAGACGCCGGTCGACGGCGACATGTCCGACATGCCGAAGCTCGAGCCGCTGGCCGACAACGAGCGCCGCGGCCTGAACTGGGCGCTGGGAAGCATTGTGCTGGCCATCGCGCTGCTCGCGATAGGGGTCCTGCTGCCCGATTCACCGCTGCGCGACCCGAATCCGGCGCTGGCATTCCACGAGAGCATTACCTCGTTCGGCGCCCCGTTGATGCGATCCATCGTGCCGCTGATCTTCATCCTGTTCCTGATTCCCGGCACGGTCTACGGCTACGCGGCCGGCACCATCGAGGGTCATCGCGACCTGATCACCGGTATGAGCAAGTCCATGGAGTCGATGGGCTATTACATCGTAATGGCGTTTTTTGCGGCGCAGTTCATCGCCGCGTTCTCCAGCTCCAACCTGGGGATCCTGATCGCGGTCAACGGGGCGGCCTGGTTGTCGCAATTCGACATGCCGCCGCAGCTGACCATCGTCGGCATCATCGGCCTGACCGCGTTCGTCAACCTGTTCGTCGGCTCGGCGTCGGCCAAGTGGCTGATCATTGCGCCGATCTTCGTGCCGATGCTGATGGAGTTGGGAATCGGGCCGGGGCTGACTCAGGCGGCCTACCGGGTCGGCGATTCGAGTTCCAATATCGTCACGCCGCTACTGCCTTATTTCCCGCTCATCGTGGTGTTCTGCAAGCGCTACTTCAAGGGCGCGGGAATCGGCACGCTGATCTCGATGATGTTGCCTTACGCGGTCGCGCTGGCGGTGGGGTGGACCATCTTCCTGCTGTTGTACTGGCTGACCGGGCTGCCGCTGGGCCTGCAGGCGAGTTACGTTTATCCGTAAGTCGATTTCGGGCGTGGCAGATGAAAGAAGCGGTCGGGGACGGTGCCCCGACCTGCGGCTGCGTTAAGCCAGGCACCAGACGGGTTAACGCTTGACCCAGCCGGCCGGGTCGACCGGCTGTCCGTCGCGGCGGATCTGGAAGTACAGGCCGGGCGCGCTGTTGCCTCCGGTGTTGCCGGCCAGCGCGACGATGTCGCCGGGAGCGACCCAGTCGCCGACCTCGGCGATCAGGCTCTGGTTCTGGCCGTACAGCGTCATGAAGCCGTCGCCATGGTCGACGATCAGCATCATGCCGTAGCCGCGCAGCCAGTCCGCATAGGCAACGCGGCCGTAAGCCACGACCTGCACCGGCGTCCCGAGCTCCGTTTCGATCAGCCAGCCCTGCCAGGTCACGTTGCCGCTGCGAACGTCGGAAAAAGCCGCGCGCACCGGGGCCTTCACCGGCATGGGCAGGCGTCCCCGGAGCTCGGCGAACGGCGCAATCGCGGTTTCCGGCGGAATATCGGCCAGCGCGCTGGCCAATTCGCCCAACAGCGCTTCCAGCTCCGCGGCCGCATCCTGCATCTCTGCCAGGCGCTCGGCCTGGTCGCGAATGCTGCTGTCCAGCGCCTCCAGTGCGGTCTGGCGCCGCGCCAGGGCCTCGTCCTGGCCTGTCTTGGCGGCGGATTGACGCTGGACAAGCGACTGGAGCCTGGAGGCCACCTGCTGCTGCTCGATTCGAACCGCTTCGAGCCGCTGAAGTTCTTCGTTCAGCGCCGCGATGGCGTCCAGCCGGGCGCGCCCGAGATAGCCGTGCAGGGCGAGCACACGGCTGATCTCGGCCGGGTCCTCCTGGTTCAGCAACGCCTTGAGCCGTGACCGGCTGCCGATACGGTAGGCGATTTGAAGCTGCTCGGCGAGCGCATTGCGTCGAGTCTCCACGTTCGTTTCGAGCTCGTCGGCCCGCTCCTGCAGCTCGCGTTGTCTTGCGCGGACCTGTTCCAGCTCGGTCCGGGTGTCGCGCAGTTCCAGTGCAATCCTCGCCAGTTCCTGCTCGGTCCTGGCCAGCGCGGCCTGTTCGCTCTTGCGCCTGGCGCGCTCGGATTCCAGCCGCCGGCTGATGCTCTCGATGTTCTGCTTGAGCGCGTCGAGCTCTGCCTGTACGTCCTCGGAACTTGGGGTCTGTGCGTAGGGCCCGGATGCGACGGGCGCCAGAAGTGCGAAAAGGAGCAGGACCGCCGGCAAGGGGCAGAGGGCAAGAACCCGATACCGAACGCGGGGCCGGCCGGAACCGCCCGGATCGTCAGCCGATTGCATCTTCGGTCGCGGCGTCACTCCGGAGCCGGCCCGACCCGGCGCTGGAGTCGATGTGAACCAACGGTCGGCCGGTCATTTCTTCGGGGATTTCGAGTCCCAACAGATCGAGCATGGTCGGCGCGATGTCGCGCAGGCTGCCTTCGGCTTCCATTCGGGCCGGCCGGCCGACGAACACAAGCGGGACGGGGTTGGTCGTGTGCGCGGTGTGCGGTTGCCCGGTCTCCGGGTCGGACATCTGTTCGACGTTCCCATGATCCGCGGTGATCAGCATCTCGCCGCCGGCTGCGGCAAGCGATTTTTCGATCTTTCCCATCAGCTGGTCGACGGCCTCGACGGCCTCGACGGCGGCGTCGAAGATGCCGGAGTGGCCCACCATGTCGGGATTGGCGACGTTGCAGACGATGACCGGCCACCCGCCGCTACCGATTGCGGCAACCAGTTCACGGGTCAGGGCGGGCGCACTCATCTCGGGCTGCAGGTCGTAGGTCGCGACGTCAGGTGAGGGGATGAGCTTGCGGTCCTCGCCGTCGAATACCTGTTCGCGACCGCCGTTGAAGAAATAGGTGACGTGCGCATACTTTTCCGTCTCGGCGATGCGGAGCTGGGCCAGGCCGGCGGTGGCGAGCACCTCGCCGAACAGGTGTTCCATACGGGTCGGAGGAAAAGCCACTCGAGCGTCGAGATCGGACTCGTATTGCGTCATCGTCGCGAAAGAAGCAAGCTCCGGGCGTCGGGCCTCGAACCGGTCGAATCCGGGATCGACGAGCGCCCGGCTGAGCTGGCGCGCCCGGTCGGCGCGGAAGTTGACGAATATGGCGCTGTCGCCGTCTTCGATTGTTTTGCCGCCGGCGATCACCGTGGGTTGGACGAACTCGTCGTTTTCGTCGCGCGCATAGGCGGCGTCCAGGGCTTGGGTGGCCCGACCGGCCGCGAATTCGCCCCGGGCAAGAACAATGGCGTTCCAGGCGCGCTCGATCCGGTCCCACCGCTGGTCGCGGTCCATGGCCCAGTAACGGCCGCTGACCGAAGCAACGCTGACGTTGTCGAGATCATCGACGTGTTGCTGCAATCGCTCCAGCGATTCGCGTGCGCTCCGGGGCGGGGTGTCCCGACCGTCCAGGAAGGCGTGAACCGCAACCTGACCTCGGTGTCGTCGGGCGGCCAGATCGATCGTGGCCAGGAAGTGATCTTCGTGGCTGTGCACGCCTCCGGGGGACAGCAGCCCCATTACATGCACGGTGCCGTCACCGGCCGCGTCAATGGTTTCGACCAGGGCAGGGTTGGTATCGAACTCGCCGTCCTCGATGGCCTTCGTGATCCGGGTCAGTTCCTGGTAGACGATTCGGCCGGCGCCGATGTTCATGTGGCCGACCTCGGAATTGCCCATCTGCCCGGCCGGCAAGCCGACCGCTTCGCCTGACGTCTGCAGCAGGCTATGCGGGCAGTCGCGCCAGAGCCGGTCCCAGTTGGGCGTGTCGGCGGCGGCGATGGCGTTGTCCGGCGCGGCTTCGCGCACGCCCCAACCGTCGAGAATCAGCAGCAAGAGTGGGGTTCGGCGTTCCATCGGGTCTTCCGTTCGAAGCGAACCCCGATTATCCCATACCCAATCCTCGGTTCAAGACGCAAGGGTGCGACGGTGTGGCAGGGAGCGCCGGAATGCGGGATAATGCGCGTTTTGCCGCAACCGGAACCAATACGCACCATGGAACAGCTGCTCACGTTCATCGCCAACCACCCGATCCTGGTCGGGGCGTTCGCCGTGGTGCTGGCAGCGCTGATCGCGACCGAGTTCGCACGCCTGACGCGGCGCTGGAAAGAGCTCGACACGACGCAGGCCATCCTGCTGATCAACCGGCGCGACCCGCTGATTCTCGATGTTTCCAACAGTACCGACTATGCCAATGGGCACATTCTCAACGCCGAGCACATGCCGCCTTCTCGGATCGAGTCCGGAAACAGCCAGTTATTGAAGAAATCGGAAAGGCCGGTGCTGATCTACTGCAAGAACGGCCAGGTCTCGCCGCAGATGGCCACGCGCCTGACCAAGCTCGGATTCGAGGACGTCAACCTGCTCAGGGGTGGGTTGGCGCAATGGATCAGCGATCAGCAGCCGGTCTCCCGAGGCAAGCAGGTCAAGCCCAAGAGTTCCGGGGGCAAGCGCGGCAAGCAGGGCAAGAAACCCAGAGCGGACAAGTCGTCCGAATCCAAGTCGGCGGATGCCGGCGAAAAGAGCGAAGCCGAGACCCGGCCGGAATGATTTCCGGCGCGTCCGGTTCCACTGGCTCGACGTGCGCCGACGACCGGGTGTCAGACACCCGAAGCTTCGACGTTTCCTTCATCAACCACTGAACACGAAAAGACAGGTATTGACATGGCCGAAGAACAGCTTGACGCAGCAGCAAACGGACAGGACACTCAGCAACCCTCGATGACCCTTCAGCACGTCTTCTTGAAAGACTGCTCATTCGAGGCGCCGGGTGCGCTGGGCCTTGATCAGTCCGAGGGCCAGCCGGACATGAACATGAATCTCTCCCAGCGGGTCAACCAGCACGGCGAGGGTCGCTACGAAGTCGTGCTGACCGTGACCGTTACGGCCAAACAGGGTGATACCACGGCATTCATCGCGGAAGTGCACCATGGCGGCGTATTCCTGCTGCAGGGCTTCAGCGAGCAGCAGTTGCCTTACGTGATCAATGTGCACTGCCCGAACGTGCTTTACCCGTATGCGCGGTCGCAGATTGCAAGCCTGATCGCAGCCGGTGGCTTCTTTACCCCGCCGCTGCAGCCGATCAACTTCGAAGCCATCTTCGCCCAGCGAGTTGCCGAGCAGCAGCAGGGTAGTGGCGCGGTGCCCGACGGCGCCGACGGCGAATCTTCGGCTCAATAGCCGCGTGTCGGCGATGGGCCAGCGCATAGCCGTTCTGGGTGCGGGTTCCTGGGGAACTGCACTGGCAATGCAGCTGGCGCGGGTCGGGCATCAGGTGAAGCTGTGGGCTCGGGATGTCTCGCACGTCGAGGCAATGCTCGAGTCGAGGGAAAATTCGCGCTATCTGCCGGGTCGCGCGCTGGCCGAGTCCATCGAACCGACTGCCGATCTGGACCTTGCTTTGCGCGATGCAGATCGCGTTCTGCTGGCGGTGCCAAGTTCGGCCTTTGCCGCGGTGCTCGATCGGATTGCCGAACGGATCGACGACCGTCACGGTCTGGCCTGGGCGACCAAGGGGTTCGAACCCGGCACTGGCCGACTGTTGTCGGAAAGTGCGCAAGAGCGCCTCGGTCCGGCCGTTCCGCTTGCCGCAGTAACCGGTCCGTCCTTTGCCGGCGAAGTGGCCTGTGGCCTGCCTACGGCAGTTACCGTCGGTGCTTCCGAGCCGGATTTCGGTCGTGCGTGGGCCGCCTTGCTGCATGGCAGCAGTTTTCGTGCGTATTACACGGCCGACCTGATCGGCGCCCAGTTGGGTGGCGCGGTCAAGAATGTGCTGGCGATTGCCTGTGGCATGGCCGACGGCCTGGGTCTGGGCAACAATACTCGCGCGGCACTGATTACGCGCGGCCTTGCAGAACTGATGCGCCTGGGCGAGGCCATGGGCGCGGAAGGCCGCACGCTGATGGGCCTGGCCGGCCTTGGTGATTTGGTGCTGACTTGCACCGGCGATGCCTCGCGCAATCGCCGGTTCGGTCTGGCGCTGGGCAGGCGTGAAACGCCCGACCAGGCCATGCAGACCATCGGCCAGGTGGTCGAGGGCTATCACGCCGCCGAAGAGGTGATGCGGGCCGCCGACCGCGCCGGCGTCGAGATGCCGATTTCCGAACAGGTGCACGGCATTCTTTTCCGCGGCTGGAGCGCGGCCAAGGGCGTCAAGGTGCTCATGGAACGAGAACCGAAAGCCGAAAACGATTAATCGGCTGGAATGATCAAGCGGAAACAATGATGGACGTACTGGACTACTCCGAACTCGCCGTTCCCGGCGTACGCGAACTCAAGCCCTATACACCCGGCAAGCCGATCGATGAACTCGAGCGCGAATACGGCGTCAGCGATTCGATCAAGCTGGCCTCGAACGAAAATCCGCTCGGCGCCAGCCCGGATGCGCTGGCGGCCGTGCGGTCGGCGCTCGACGATGTCTGGCTTTATCCCGACGCCAATGGGTTTCATCTGAAATCGGCGCTGGCCGAGCATCACGGCGTATCCACCGACTGCATCACCCTGGGCAACGGGTCCAACGATGTACTGGTATTCCTGGCCCAGGTTTTTCTGCAGCCGGGCCTGCAATCGCTGTTTTCCCAGTATTGCTTCGCCGTCTACCCGATCGCAACGCAAATGGTCGGTGCCGAAGCGGTCGTGGCGCCGGCATTGCCCGAGGATCATCCGGCAATGCCCCTGGGCCACGATCTGAGGGCGCTGTACGAGCGGGTGGGTCCGAGTACCCGCATGGTGTGGATCGCCAACCCGAACAACCCAACCGGCACCTGGCTGGATGGCAAGCGGGTCCAGGATTTCCTCGCCTCACTGCCCGGACACGTGATCTGCGTGGTCGACGAGGCCTACACCGAATATGCCGAATCCGACCAGCTCGGCGACGCAGCGTTGTGGCTGGAGCGTTTCCCGAACCTGGTCGTGACCCGCACGTTTTCCAAGGCCTATGGCCTGGCCGGACTGCGGGTGGGCTACGCATTGTCCAACCCCGGGGTTGCCGATCTGCTCAATCGCGTTCGACCGGCATTCAACGTCAACGCCCTTGCCCTGGTGGCGGCCCATGCTGCGCTGGGCGATCAGGCGTTCATCGCCCGCTCACGCGAGATGAACAGCGCCGGGCTTATGCAGCTTCGGCAGGGGTTGTGCGATCTCGGTGCGGACGTGATTCCGTCGGCGGCCAACTTCGTCCTGGCCCGTTTTGATCGCGCCGGCGCCGATCTGAACGAGGAACTGCTGCGTAAAGGGATAATCGTAAGGCCGGTCGGCAATTACGGGCTGGCAAACCATCTCCGGATCACGGTCGGCACCGAGTCGCAGAACCGGCGTTTGCTGAAATCGCTGGCCGAGATACTTGGATGCTGAATTCGTGAAGCTGATCGTTCATCCAGCTGCGTCGCCGCTTGCCGGTCGGGTAACACCGCCCGGCGACAAGTCCGTATCGCACCGTGCGGCAATCTTCGGCGGCCTGGCCGAAGGTGTGACGCGCGTCGAGGGATTCCTGGAAGCCGAGGATACGCTGGCGACACTGGCTGCAATGTCGGGGCTGGGTGCCCGCGTGGCCCGCGAAGGCGGTCGGGTGCGGATCGAGGGCGGCCGGCTCAGTGCGCCGTCGAAGCCGTTGGACATGGGCAACTCCGGTACCGGCATGCGTTTGCTGACAGGCGCGCTGTGTGGGCATCCGGATCTGTTCGGCGCGCGGGTAGAAGTGATCGGCGACGCTTCGCTTTCGCGTCGCCCGATGCAGCGGATCATAGAGCCTCTGGGTGCCATGGGTGCGCGCATCGAAAGCCGGGGAGGGTACGCGCCGCTGGTTCTCGAACCCCGGCAACTGAAGCCGTTGGCGTGTGAACTCAAGGTGGCAAGCGCCCAGGTCAAGTCGGCCATCCTGCTGGCCGGGCTCAACGCCGCCGGCGAGACCCGGATCGCCGAACCGGGCGTGTCGCGTGATCATACCGAGCGTCTTCTGCCGGCCTTCGGGGTGGCCATCGATCGTCAGGACGGCGAAGCCCGGTTGCGCGGGCCTGCGCGCCTGAAAGCGGCCCGCATCACGGTCCCGGGTGATCTGTCGTCGGCCGCATTCCTGATCGCCGCGGCCGTCATGGTGCCGAAATCGCGCATCAGCATTGGACCGGTGGGTGTAAACCCGACGCGTGACGGCTTTCTGCGTATTGTCGAAAAGATGGCTGACGGGGCAGTCCGTATACATCCGATCGAGAATGCCGAGGCGGGTGCCGAACCCGTCGCGATGCTGGAAGTGTCAACCCCGGCACGCCTGGTCGGTGCCCGTATTCCCGCCGAATGGGTGCCGCTTGCGATCGACGAGTTTCCGTTGGTCATGGCCATGGCCGCGACCGGGCAGGGCGAAACCGTGATCGCCGGCGCCGAAGAATTGCGGGTCAAGGAGTCCGATCGCCTGGCCGTGATGAGCCGCCAACTCAGGCGGCTCGGTGTAGATGTGGAAGAGCGGCCTGACGGCGCGACGGTTCGCGGCGGGCGTGTTGCCGGCGGCCGGGTCGAATCCGAAGGCGACCACCGGATTGCAATGAGCCTGGCGGTGCTGGCGATGGTGGCCGACGGGCCGGTGGAAATCGACGGTGCAGAGTGGATTCGCACAAGTTATCCGGCCTTCGTTCATGATCTCGAGTCGTTGGGAGCGCGACTGCAGTGGTGCTGACGAAGAACGAATCCGGGCCGCCGGTGCTGACGATAGACGGTCCGTCGGGCGCCGGCAAGGGTGCGGTATCGGCGGCTGTGGCCCGACGCCTGGGCTGGAATGCGCTCGACTCCGGCGCGGTATACCGGTCGGTGGCGCTGGCCGCCCTCGAGCGCGGCGTTGCCGTGGATGACGAGCAGGCCCTGGTCGAACTGACGCGCAGTGTGGGTCTGAGCTTCCAGGCCGGCAGTGACGGCATCCGCGTTTTCCTGGGAGATCGCGAAGTCGGAGATTCGTTGCGTACAGAAGACGTCAGCGTGATGGCCTCCCGAGTCGCGGCGATTCCAGCCGTGAGATCGGCGTTGCTCGCGCTGCAGCGAGCCTATCGGGCCGCGCCGGGGCTGGTGGCCGACGGCCGCGACATGGGAACGATCGTGTTTCCCGACGCCGAATTGAAGGTTTTTCTCGAGGCCAGCGTGGAAGAACGTGCGAAAAGACGCTATAAGCAGTTGAAGGAAAAAGGAGAAAGTGTTATTCTTTCGCGTCTTTTTCGGGATATGCAGGCCCGCGACCGACGCGACCGTGAACGATCGGTGGCGCCAACCGTGCCAGCCCCCGATGCGGTAGTGGTCGATTCGACCTGCCTGTCGCTGGATCAGGTCATCGAACGTGTGGTCGGGCTTGCCCGGGAGCGGTTCGAAGGCCAGATCGAGAAAGAAGAAAATCAGTAGTGTTAAGCCGTGCACCGCGAGGCCCGTTCAAACGGCCTGACGGTGTGTTTTCATTAACGAGCGTCCGCCTTGCGGATGCAGATGACAAGATCCCACAGGACACCAATCTTGAGTACAGCAGCTGCCCCAGAATTGCAGGAACCAAGCCGTTCAATGACCGAATCCTTTGCCGAACTGTTCGAACAGACCCTGGATGAATCCAAGCTTCGTCCGGGTGCGATCGTCACCGGTCGAGTCGTCGAGATTCGCGAAGACGTCGTCGTCGTCAATGCCGGACTGAAGTCGGAGGGCATTGTGCCCATCCACCAGTTCCAGAGCGATGACGGCGAGCTCGAAGTGGAAGTCGGCGACGAGGTCGAAGTCTCTCTCGAAGCGGTCGAGGACGGCTTTGGAGAAACCCGCCTTTCTCGCGAAAAGGCCAAGCGCGCCCGAATCTGGGACAAGCTGGAAACCGCAAGCGAGGCCGAGGAAAATGTAATTGGCCAGATTTCCGGCAAGGTCAAGGGTGGTTTCACCGTCAGCATCGACGGCATCCGCGCATTCCTTCCCGGCTCGCTGGTCGACGTGCGACCGGTGCGCGATCCGAGCTATCTCGAAGGCAAGGATCTCGAGTTCAAGATCATCAAGCTTGACCGTCGCCGCAACAACCTGGTGGTCTCGCGTCGCGCGGTCGTCGAACACGAATTCGCCGCCGAGCGTGAAGATCTGATCGATCGCCTCGAAGAAGGTGCAGTGGTGAAGGGCGTGGTCAAGAACCTCACCGACTACGGTGCATTCCTCGACCTGGGCGGCATCGACGGCCTGCTGCACATCACCGACATGGCCTGGAAGCGCGTTCGCCATCCATCGGAAGTCGTGGAAGTGGGTGACGAGCTGGAAGTTCGCGTGCTCCGCTTCGACCGCGAACGCATGCGCGTTTCGCTGGGTCTCAAGCAGCTTGGCGAAGATCCGTGGGACAACATCGATCGCCGCTATCCGCCGGGCTCGCGCCTGTTCGGCCGGGTGACCAACATCACCGACTACGGCTGCTTTGTCGAGATCGAGGATGGCGTCGAGGGTCTTGTCCACGTATCCGAGATGGACTGGACCAACAAGAACGTCAACCCGAACAAGGTCGTGCACATCGGCGAGGAAGTCGAAGTCATGGTCCTGGACGTCGACGGCGAGCGTCGTCGGATCTCGATGGGCATGAAGCAGGTCCGTCCGAATCCTTGGGAGGCATTCGCTGCTCTGCACAACAAGGGCGACAAGGTATCGGGCACGATCAAGTCGATCACCGACTTCGGCATCTTCATCGGCCTGGAAGGCGATATCGATGGCCTGGTTCACCTGTCCGACATCTCGTGGATGACGCCGGGTGAAGAAGCCATTCGCAATTTCCGCAAGGGTGAGGAAGTCGAGGCCGTGGTGCTGGCCGTCGATCCCGAACGCGAGCGTATTTCGCTGGGCATCAAGCAGCTCGACCAGGATCCGTTCGCGACCTTCATGGCCGAGCATCCGCGCGGTTCGATTGTTACCGGCAAGGTGCGGGAAATCGATGCCAAGGGTGCGGTCGTTGAGTTGGCCGACGGCGTCGATGGCTACCTCAAGGCCAACGACATGGCCAAGGAACGTGTCGACGACGCAACCAAGATGTACAGCGTCGGTGACGAAGTCGAAGCCAAGTTCGTTGCACTGGATCGCAAGACGCGGAACCTGACGCTTTCGATCCGGGCCAAGGACGACGACGAGCTCGCCGATGCGGTTGATCAATATCAGCAGCCCAAGTCCGGTGGCACCAAGCTCGGCGAACTGCTGCGTGAGCAGCTTGGCAAGGACTGATCCAGCAGTGGTGATTCACGCGGCGGACCCCGGGTCCGCCGCACAGTCACGGAGTGACGGCATGACCAAGTCCGAGCTGATAGAAAAGCTGGCCGGCCAACAACAGCATCTCAGTCAGACCGATGTTGATCTGGCGGTCCGGTCCATTATCGAACAGATGAGTGGCGCACTTGCAAATGGCGATCGTATAGAGATTCGTGGCTTTGGCAGCTTCTGCCTGCACTTTCGGCCGCCTCGAATTGGTCGCAACCCCAAGACCGGCGATTCGGTCGCGCTTCCCGGCAAGCACGTACCCCATTTCAAACCCGGAAAGGAACTGCGCGAGCGCGTGAACCAGGCCTTGGGAGACTGATTCCAATGTGGCGTTGGCTGCTTGGTCTGGCAATTCTGGCGGGCGCGCTGTTCGGAATCGTTCTGGGCGCTTTGAATCCTGATCCGGTAACCCTCAAGCTCGTTTTCATCGAATGGACGGCATCCCTGGGCGCAGCGATCGCTTTGTCGGCTGGCGTCGGCCTGGCGCTGGGGTTCGGTCTCGCCGTCGTCCTGATGATGTTTCGTCGCCCGGCGGGTCGGCGCAAGACCGAAAGAACTCCGGAGGCGAGCCAGAGCCTGACCGATGTCTGAGCCGTTCTGGCTGCTGTTGCTGGGACTATTGCCAGTGTCCGCCTTGTCGGGTTGGTGGGCTGCATCGAGGTATTACAAGCGTGGTGAGCAGCGGCACCATCACGCCATCTCTTCGAATTACTTCAGAGGTCTGAACTATCTGCTCAACGAGCAGCCGGACAAGGCGATTGAAGTATTCCTGAAACTTGCCGAGATCAATACCGAGACTGCAGAAACACACCTGGCGCTTGGCAATCTTTTCCGTCGGCGAGGGGAAGTCGACAAGGCGATCCGGTTCCATCGACATATCATCAGCCGCTCGAGCCTGAGCGAACAGCACCGAACGCAGGCTTTATTGGAACTGGGCGAAGACTACATGCGTGCCGGCTTGCTGGATCGTGCGGAGAAACTTTTCAGCGAGCTCACCGACGATGGTCGATATTCCGAGGTCGCCATCCGTAACCTTCTTTCAATCTATCAGCAGGAAAAAGACTGGAAGAATGCGATTGTTCAAGCGCGCAAGCTGCAGCAGGTCTGTGACCATGATGCTTCTGCGGTGATCGCGCAATTTCATTGCGAGCTTGCCATCGAATCAGCACAGGCGGGAGATGCCGGCAATGCGCGCCGGCATCTAGCAACAGCGCGCAGCCATCACGCCGAGTGCACACGGGCTTATCTGGCGGAGGCGGATCTGGACGTCGAGGAGCAGCAATGGGCTGCTGCCGCGCAAAAATATCAGGCGGCCTGCGAACTGGATCCGGACATCACGGTCCTGGTCGTCGAAAGTCTTTCGCGTTGCTTTTCGAAGATGGGGAGCGAGCCGCTGTTGCTGGACTGGCTGGAAAGTCTCGTTACGCGTGGATCAACGCTCGCGCCTGTGCTTGCATTTGCCGCAATTCGGGCCGAAAGCGATCCCTCCAGCGCAATCCATTTCCTGCTCGGACAATTGCAGGAAAGGCCCACTGCTCGCGGCCTTTACCAGTTGCTCGAGCTGATGCACAGGCACGGGCACCGCAGCGACGAAATCGATCCGTCGCTGCTTCGAAATCTGATGCATCGCCTTCTGGCCGACCAACCACGCTTTCGTTGCAGGCAGTGCGGTTTCAGCGGACAAACCTGGCACTGGCAATGCCCGAGTTGCCGGGAATGGGAGACGACGCGGCCGGTTATCGGCGTGCTCGGCGAATGATGGAGAGCATTCAAACGACTCTGGCCGCCTGGCAAGCGGCGTTGCTCGCGCTCGCGGCAGCGGGCCTGCTTACGCCGCTCATGCGGGCTTACTCGTTGAGGCACGGACTTGTCGACCAGCCCGGCGCAAGGCGAAGCCACAGTGTCCCGATTGCGCGTGGCGGTGGGCTGGCCATCGGCATCTCGATTGTCCTGACGAGCTTGTTGTTTAGTCCGTACAACCTGATTCTCGGCCCTTTTGTGGCCGGTTCTGTAATTATTTCTCTTCTCGGGTGGAGGGACGATCATGCACCACTGGCCATCCGGTGGCGTCTGGGCGTGCAGACTATGGCTGCACTCGGAGCCGTTGCCTTGCTCGGGCCGGTGGAGTCGATTCGGGTGGCGGGCATCGCGGTGTCGGCGGCATGGCTGTGGTCATCCATGGCCGTGATCGCGATCGTCTGGCTGATGAACCTGTTCAACTTCATGGATGGGTCGGACGGTCTTGCCTCGTCCCAGGCCGCATTGAGTTTGGTTCTCTTTGCCGTTGCATTCAGTCTTGGCGGCCAACCGGAGGCGACCTGGCTGGCTGCCGTGTCCGCCGGTGCTGCGCTGGGGTTCTTGTTCTGGAACTGGCCTCGCGCCAGTATTTTCCTGGGAGACTCCGGTTCGCTCCTGCTGGGCTGGTGCGTGGGTTGCCTGGCTCTGGTCGGCGCCAGCACCGACAGCGTGTCGATCTGGTCGGCGTTCATCATTGTTTCCCCGTTCGTGACAGATGCCACCGCTACGCTTTGCTGGCGGCTGGCTCGCCGGGAGCGGTGGTATACTCCTCACGCGGACCACGCTTATCAGTATCTGATCCGCGTCGGGTGGAGTCACCGCAAGGTTCTCCTTGCCTGGATTTTGATGAACGGCTTGCTGGTCGTGCCGGCGACCGCAGTTGTTCTATGGAAACCGCAGATCGACATGATCGTGGCCGCGGTACTGGCAGCCGTCCTTCTGGGAGTCTGGTACGTTGTTCATTTCGTTGTTGCAAAGGAGCGCGTGACGACATGAACCTGCGGGTGCTCGGACGGCAACCTCGTTACCGAAACATGCGATTGCTGGTCGTCAACCACGACCTTGCTGTGGCTGGCCTGGCCTGGCTTGGTGCGCGCTGGTGTGCCAATGCGATGTTTGACGTGCCGTGGCCGGCTCCGCTGGGCCTGGCAATCGAAGGTCTGCTATTGCTGGCTATTCAGGGGTTTGTCTACTGGCGCATCGGGCTATACCGGGGGCTATGGCGGTTTGCCAGTCTTCCGGATCTGGGCAATCTGTTGCGTGCATCCCTGCTGGGTTCGGTCGCCGTCGGCGCAGTGCTGCTGATCATGGAATACGGGGTCGAGACGGTAGCCCCGATGCTCTGGCTTTATCCGGTCATCCTGTTGATTTCGCTGGGTCTGCCACGACTGGCTTTTCGAACGTTCAAGGATATGCGTACCGAGGTGCGCTGGCGACGGGCCAGTCAGCGCACCCTGATTATCGGGGCCGGACGTTCCGGGCGATTGTTATTGCCCGAACTGAGACGCCGCGGCGGTTTCGAACTGGTCGGTTTTCTGGATGACAGCGCGGGACTCAAGGGTACCGAGATTGGCGGGGTGCCGGTACTTGGAAGCGTCCAGAAGCTTCCGCGAATCGCGCGCGAGGCCGCGATCGATCTTGCAGTAATCGCGATTCCGTCGGCGACCAACAGTCAGATGCAACGGGTGGTCGCGCTGTGTGAAGAATCCGGGGTGGAATTCAAGACCCTGCCTACGCTGAAAGAACTCGGCGCAAGCATCACTCGGTTCGAGGATCTCAAGCCGGTCGCCATCGACGATTTGCTGGGTCGGGATCCGGTTTCTCTGGACTGGAATGCAATCCGCTCGGGGTTGACTGGAAAGCGGGTGCTGGTGACCGGCGGCGGTGGTTCCATCGGAGCCGAACTGTGCCGGCAGATTGCGCGTCTGGATCCGGCCGGTCTGGTGGTGCTCGACAGTTCGGAGTACAACCTTTACCGGATCGATTACGATCTGCGAGGCGAGTTCCACGACCTGGTGATGGATTCGGTGCTCGGAGACATCTGCGACTCCGCGACCGTGGAAACCGTGGTCGCCCGCCATCGGCCGGACGTGATTTTTCATGCGGCAGCCTACAAGCACCTGCCGATGCTCCAGAACCAGGTTCGCGAGGCATTCCGAAACAATGTCGTCGGGACCATGCGCATGGCGGAAGCGGCGGCGCGACACGCCGTAAGCACCTTCGTGCTCATTTCCACCGACAAGGCGGTCAACCCATGCAACGTGATGGGGGCGACCAAACGTATCGCCGAACTCTACTGTCAGCAGGTCAATACGCGCACCGATACACGTTTCATTACCGTCCGCTTCGGAAACGTCCTCAATTCCACGGGCTCCGTGGTTCCGCTTTTCAACGAGCAGATTCGCAAGGGCGGGCCGGTGACGGTGACCCATCCCGAAATTTCCCGCTACTTCATGACGATTTCCGAGGCTGGCCAGCTCATTCTGCAGGCAGCCGTGCTGGGCGAGGGCGGTGAAGTGTTCGTGCTCGACATGGGCCAGCCTGTCCGCATCAGCTACCTGGCTGAACAGCTGATTCGTCTGGCTGGCAAGGAACCCGGCAGGGACATTGATATTGTCTATACCGGACTGCGGCCGGGTGAAAAGCTTTTCGAGGAACTGTTCCACGCGCACGAATCCTACGCCAGCACAGGGCACCAGAAGATTCTGCTGGCGCGCAACGGCATTGAAGTTATCGAGGACCTGGATGCGACCATCCAGCGAGCAGAGCGTGCCGTGCAACGCTACGACTCGGATCAGCTTCGCGAAATTCTGACGCAACTGGTGCCGGAGATCGGCCGGATGCCGCCGAACGAGCGCAAGGTCGTTCCCCTCAAGCAGGCATGAGCGGTTTGCGAAGTGCAAACGGCCTGCGTCCGCCGCGGCCCCAGAGCTGCGGTGCCGTCGAGTCTTTCAGCTTTGATTCACCCCTGCTGAGCCACGCCAATCCGCTTGGCGACCCAACCCGTCGTGACGTACTGGTGTACTTGCCATCAGGCTACGCTCGTGAAACCGGGCGCCGGTATCCGGTGCTCTGGAGCCTGCCGGCATACACCAGCTCCGGCCAGGCCCAGGTCGCCTGGCGCAATCACGGCGAGAATCTGCCTGCGCGTCTTGACCGGCTGATCGCATCGGGAGCGATGCCGCCGGTGCTTGTCGTCATGCCCGACAGCTATACCTCGCTGGGAGGCAACCAGTTCGTCGATTCGCCGGCGCTGGGGCACTATGCCAGCCATATCGTGGAGGAACTGATCCCGGCAGTCGATCGTCGCTATCGAACGATTGCGCGCCCGGAAGCGCGGGGCGCATTCGGCAAGTCTTCGGGCGGGTTCGGCGCCCTGCACCTGGCGACTCGGTTTCCCGGTATCTTCGGCGGCGTCGTCAGTCATGCCGGCGACTGTGGTTTCGATCGGGTCTATCAGCGTGATTTCGTCGGTTGCTGTGACGAGTTGGCTGTCTGGGGCGGAGACTGCGAGGCTTTCGTGTCGTCGTTCTGGCGTACCCGCAGACCGTCGGGGCGTGCATTTCACGCGTTGATGGTGCTTTGCCTGGCGGCCAGTTACTCACCGGCGCCAGGCAGACCCCTCAATCTCGAGCTGCCGTTCGATCCCTTGACCGCTCGGCTGGAGCAGACGGTATGGCAGCGTTGGCTTGAATTCGATCCGGTCAATTACGGACGCGATGAGCTCGAAGCATTGCAGCAGCTTCGCGGGCTATGGGTGGACGCCGGTAACAGGGACCAGTACTTCATTCACTACGGTACCCGCGAATTTTCCGCCCGCTTGTCGGCGGCCGGGGTCGAGCATCACCATGATGAATTCGACGGCAATCACAGCGGCATGGACTGGCGCCTGGATCATTCGCTGCCGTGGCTGCTGGCGCGCCTTGAGACCGGCAGCGACTGAGGCCGGCCGATTCAAGGTGGGCCGGCCAGTCATCGCGCCGATAGGTCCGATGATCGGGAATCAACAGCCCATTCTCCATGTCTGTTTTGCCGGCGGCGGTTGAAACAGGACCGATTCAGTGCGATATACTTTCCTGACTGATTCCACCGATGGTAATGGGCATGCTCACAGTAACGCCGACTGCACGCGACTATTTCGCAAAACTCCTCGAAGATCAGCCGGAAGGCACCCAGCTTCGCCTGGCCACCCGCCAGGCTGGGACGCCAGCCGCTGACGTAAGCCTGAACTTCTGTCCGCCCGGCGACGATCAGGCCGACGACCAAGCCGTGGATTGCGGGGTTTTTACGCTGTTCGTCTCGCAGGACAGCAAGGACGCGCTGGATGGTGCGATGATCGACTTCGAAACCGACGCAACCGGCGGTGAGTTGAGCATCAGGGCACCGGGCTTGAGAGGGCAGGCGCCGGGCGAGGGCGCCTCGATGCACGAACGCGTCTCCTGGGTGCTCGAATCACGGATCAATCCGATGGTCGCCTCGCACGGCGGCGTCGTTTCACTGGTTGACGTGACCGAAGAGAATGACGTCATTCTCCGCTTCGGTGGCGGCTGTCACGGTTGCGGTATGGTCGACGTGACGCTGCGCCAGGGCATCGAGACGCAGTTGCGAGAGCTGGTGCCGGAAATCCGCAACGTCACCGACGGTACGGATCACGATACGGGCAAGAATCCTTATTACGAATAAAGCATTGCGAGGCCAACGTGCGGGGGGAACCGCACGGCAAGGCCGCGCGGCCCGCTAGACATCATTCGACGTCCAGGTCCTGCAATCCTTCCTGGCGCGAATACCAGGCGGCAAGATCGGCGATGTCCTGGTCGCCCAGATTCTCGGCGAATCCGGCCATTACCGCGTTCTGTCGGCTGCCGTCGCGGTAGCTCTTGAGCGCATGCACCAGATAGTCCTCGTGCTGGCCGGCCAGCTTGGGATAACTGGGCTGCAGGCTTTCGTTGCCGGTTCGTCCGTGGCACGACTGGCAGACCTGGGACTTTTCCAGACCGCGGCGGTGGTCGCCGCCGGCAGCATGCGCAAGGCTGCTGAGCGACGAAATGATGATCGTCAATGCAATGAAAAGTGAAGGCGCAAGGCGATTCATGACTTGTTCTCCCCGATGCTGACGAAATAGGCGCTCACGTCGAGAATATCCTGATCGGAAAGCGTCGCGGCCTGGGCCTGCATGGTGGCGTGACGGCGCGTGCCCTCCCGATAGGCCTTGAGCGCCGAGACCAGGTATTCCTGGTTCTGGCCGCCCAGCTTCGGCACGCTGTAGGTCGGGTAGACGTTCTTGTAGAACGGAATGCCGTGACACCCGGTGCAGGTGTAGGCAATGACCTTGCCGCGCTCGGGATCCCCTTGAGCCGACGAAGCGAGCGGCGTCAGGGCGATCATTACGGCCACAATCCATGTATGACGCATAAATATACGATCCAGGTAAATCCAGCCCGGTATTATAGCGATCCTTGGGCGTGCGATGAGCCCGCGCTGGTACAATCCTGCGCAACCGGAACGGCATCCGCAATGCGCGTCCCGTCAGGTGGCGTGCAGGCATCGAGATGCTCTGGCGTCGCGCGGACGCCTGCGGGTTACTCTGCGCGCACTATTCATTTCACATTCGAGACTCACGATTCCATGTCAAAACTCGATCCGCTTGATCTTTACAACATTTCCGACGAGCTCAGCGACGAAGAGCGCATGATTCGGGATTCGGTTGCGCGCTTTGTCGACGAACGCGCGTTGCCGCTCATCCCCGAGTGCTTCGACGCCGGCCGTTTTCCCGAACAACTCATTCCGGAAATCGCGGATCTCGGCTTGCTGGGCTCCAGCCTCGAAGGCTATGGTTGCGCAGGCCTGAATTCGGTCAGCTACGGCCTGATCTGTCAGGAACTCGAGCGTGCTGATTCCGGCCTCCGGAGCTTCGTCTCGGTGCAGTCTTCGCTGTGCATGTACCCGATTCACGCCTTCGGCTCGGAAGCGCAGCGCGAGGCCTGGCTTCCCGGGATGGCTGCTGGCGAGATCATCGGTTGTTTCGGCCTGACCGAGCCGCACGGCGGGTCGGACCCGGCCAACATGAAGACTCACGCCAGGCGCGACGGCAACGACTGGATTCTCAACGGCGCCAAGATGTGGATCACCAACGGCACGATCGCGAAGATCGCGATCGTGTGGGCGAGAACCGACGACGGCATCCAGGGGTTCATCGTCGAAACGGACTCGAAGGGTTTCGAGGCGCGCGACATCAAGGCCAAGATGTCGCTCAGAGCGTCGGTGACCTCCGAACTCTACTTCGACAACGTTCGGGTGCCCGATGCCAACCGCCTGCCGGGCGCCAAGGGCCTGAAGGGCCCGCTGTCGTGCCTGAACCAAGCCCGCTACGGCATTACCTGGGGGCCGATAGGGGCGGCGATCGCGTGTCTTTCCGAAACCCTGGACTACACCTCCGACAGGGAATTGTTCAAGCGTCCGCTGGCGGCCAATCAGGCAGTGCAGCTCAAACTGGCCGACATGGGCCGACGGATCACGCTGGCCCAGTTGATGGCATTGCGCCTTGGCCGACTGAAGGACGCCGGCAAGATGCACCCGACCCAGGTCAGCCTGGCAAAGTGGAACAACGTGCGGATGGCGCTGGATATCGCGCGCGAGTGCCGCGACGTTCTGGGTGGGTCCGGGATCACGCTTGAGTACGTGCCGATCAGACACATGCTCAACCTGGAATCGGTCATTACCTACGAGGGCACCGAAACGATCCACCAGCTTGTGGTGGGCCGCGAACTGACCGGAATCAACGCGTTCTGAGGAGACACCGGCTGTGCGCGGCGATTGCCGTTTACAGCCTCCCACAGGTTCCGGCCGGTATCTTCGGCTTGAGGATCTTGCGATGGTGCCGAGGAGAGGACTCGAACCTCCACGGGAATTCCCACCAGGACCTAAACCTGGCGCGTCTACCAGTTCCGCCACCTCGGCATTTGACGACATTCTAACCTGCGCGCCGGTTCGCGCAGGTTTTGAAATACTTGCGGTCTTTTGCTGCGACCGTCTCGACCGGACCGATGGATCTGGCCAGATCGCTTGATCGAGCTTGAAGATGGTGCCGAGGAGAGGACTCGAACCTCCACGTCCTAATGGACACTGGCACCTGAAGCCAGCGCGTCTACCAATTCCGCCACCTCGGCATAAAAGAAGTGGCCGAGGCAAGGGGGGAACCTCGGCCACAATCCGGATCGGGGAAGGGGGGAACCCCAGTCCGGAAATACAAGTTTAGCGTACTGTGGGCGCGTGTCAAGAGAACCGGTTCACAAACTGTTGAAATGGCCGTTCTTCCGGTGTCGGCCAAATGAAAATTCGCGCCTGGGTGATATACTGATCCTTTATTGATTTTTGCGCCTTTGTCACCGTCGGGACGCGGTCCGACCCGCGTGGGGTGGCCGTTTTTCAAACCTTTTTGAGGAAACGTTTGTTCATGAATTTCAATTTGACCGAAGAGCAGCAGATGATTCAGTCGGCCGCACGCGATTTTGCCCGCGAGCGAATCGCACCGGTCGCGGCGGCGTTCGACCAGTCCGGTGAATTTCCGCTGGAAAACATCCGGGCCATGGGCGAACTGGGTCTGATGGGCATCGAAGTGCCCGAAGCCTATGGCGGCGCAGGCCTGGACACCATCGGCTACGTTCTGGCAATGATCGAGATATGCGCCGCCGATGCCGCCCACGGTACGATCATGAGCGTCAACAATTCGCTGTTCTGCAACGGAATCCTCAAGCATGGCACCGAAGAGCAGAAGGAAAAGTACGTCCGGGCCATTGCCAGCGGGGCGGAAATTGGCGCCTACGCGCTGACCGAGCCGCAGTCCGGGTCCGATGCGTCCAACATGAAGTCGCGCGCCGTCAAGTCCGCCGACGGCAGTCACTACGTCATCAACGCCCGCAAGTCCTGGATTACTTCCGGGCCTTATGCGCGCTACATCGTACTGTTCGCGATGACCGATCCGGACGCCGGCGCCAAAGGTGTTTCGGCATTCATCATTGATACCGAAGGCGAAGGCTTCAGCCGCGGAAAAACCGAGCCCAAGCTCGGCATTCGCGCCTCGGCCACCTGCGAAATCGAACTCGACGACTACAAGTGCCCGGCCGACTGCCTCCTCGGGGCCGAAGGCGAGGGCTTCAGGATCGCGATGGGGGTGCTTGACGCCGGGCGTATAGGCATCGCCGCGCAGGCCGTCGGAATTGCCCATGCGGCCTACGAGGCCAGCGTCGCGTATGCACGTGAACGCAAGGCATTCGGTCGGGAGATCGGCAGCTTCCAGATGATTCAGGCCAAGATTGCGGACATGAAATCGCGGCTCGAAGCGGCGCGTCTGCTCACGCTGAGAGCAGCCTGGGTCAAGCAGCAGGCGCAGGCCAGCGGCGCGCGCTTCACCGTCGACGGCTCCATGGCCAAGCTGGTGGCTTCCGAGTCCGCGATGTGGATTACGCATCAGGCCGTCCAGATTCACGGCGGCATGGGCTACAGCAAGGAAATGCCTGTGGAGCGGTATTTCAGAGATGCGAAAATCACGGAGATTTACGAAGGGACCAGCGAAATCCAGCGGCTGGTGATCGGTCGACTGGAAACGGGACTGCGCTAATGAATGGTCCGGCGAGCCCGGGCGCCAGGCGCACGGTGCAGCCGGAAGCAACAAGCGACTGCTCGGGGTAGTTGTATGAACAACAAGAAAAGGATAGACGAGGTGCTCGAAGGGTTCGGGCCCCGCACGCCCGAACCGGAAAAGGCATTCGCGCGCCAATTCCTTCGCCATTATCCGGCGATCGAGGACGACGAGGATTCTGCGGTCCAGCAGGCGCGGATGATTTCCGGGTTTTTCGAATTCCTTCGGCAGCGTCGCCCAGGTCAACTTTTGATAAGGGTGTACAACCCGACCGTGCAGGCCAACGGCTGGTCGTCGAGCCATACCGTCGTCGAGATGGTCAACGACGATATGCCTTTTCTGGTCGATTCGGTCGTTCTCGCGTTGTCGCGTCTGGATATCGGTGTGCATCTCATCATTCATCCGGTGGTTCGTCTCAAGCGCGACCAGGGCGGACATTTCCTCGAAATGGCGGGAGATGACGATGCCGAGAAGGCAGCGGCAGAATCGCTGATTCATATTCGCATCGACCGCCAGACGTCGCCGGATGCGCTGGCGCGAATCGAGCGCCGGATTCGCTCGGCGCTGGCCGACGTGCGCGTTGCGGTCAGCGACTGGAGCCAGATGACACGCAAGGCGCTGGAAATTGCCGACGAACTGGCCGAGAGCAAGTCCGGACTCGATGCCGACGAACTGGCCGAGGCGCGCGAGTTCTTCAAATGGTTGGCCGACGACCATTTCACCTTTCTCGGCTACCGCGAATATCTGATTTCCGAGAGCGAACAGGGGCGCGTTCTGGCGCCCGTCGATCAGAGCGGCCTCGGCTTGATGCGAGACAGTCATCGCAAATCGCCGTCGCGACTCATAAGCGATCTTTCGGGCGACTCGCGTGGCATCAGCGGCGAAATCCATCCAATCATCATCACCAAGACGAATGGTCGGGCGACCGTGCACCGCGACGGCTACATGGATTACATCTCGGTTCTCCGGTTCGACGATTCAGGTCGGGTGAGCGGGGAGAAGCGCATCATCGGACTTTTCACATCCGGGGCCTACATTCGCCGCTGCAACGACACGCCGCTGGTGAGGATCAAGGTCGAACGCGTGCTCGCTCAATCCGGTCTGCGGCCCGGATCGCACGCCGGCAAGGCATTGATGCACATTCTCGAGACGTTGCCGCGTGACGAACTTTTCCAGGCCGGGATAGATGACCTGCTGGAACTCAGCGTCGGCATTCTCGATCTGCAAGAGCGCGCCCAGACCCGTCTGTTCATTCGCCGCGAGCGCTTCGGTCGGTTCTACTCGTGCATGGTGTTCATTCCCAGGGACCGCTTCAACACCGAGAACCGGCAGAAGGTGCAGGCGATCCTCAAGCGGGCGCTCAAGGGTGAACGGCTTGATTTTTCGGTGCAGGTCGGCGAGTCCAAGCTGGCGCGCATGCATCTCATCATTCGTCCGCGCGCCGATCGAGAGGTGGACTTCAACGTCGCCGACATCGAGTCGCGCATCAAGGAAGCGATCCGGAGCTGGGACGACGAACTCGGCGAAATACTGATTCGCAAGTGTGGGGAAGAAAAGGGGCTGGAACTGCTCAGGCGATTCGGTAATGCATTCCCCCTGAGCTACCAGGGCGATGTGGCGCCGCACGTGGCGAGCTTCGACGTGCTGACCGCGGCCAGCCTGCGCAACGTCGAAGACCTGCAGATGAGCCTGTACAAGCCCAAACGCCGTGTGCAGGGCATTCTTCGCTTCAAACTGTTCAAGTACAACGACCCGATTCCGCTGTCCGACGTGCTCCCCATGCTCGAGAATCTAGGCATGCGCATCGTCTCCGAGCGCCCCTACGAGCTGAAGCTTTCCGACGGCAATTGTATCTGGATCCAGGATTTCGACATGCAGCCGCCGGTCTCCGACGCGCTCAATCTGGACCTGATTCGCAGCCATTTTCAGGAAGCCTTCGAGCAGACCTGGCGCGGCCACAACGAAAACGACGGCTTCAATCGTTTGATCCTGCTGGCCAAGCTGGATTGGCGCCAGGCCTGCATGCTGCGCGCCTGCGCCAAGTTTTTGCAGCAGACCGGATCGCCTTTCTCGCAGAATTACATGGAGCAGACCCTGGCGGCCTGGCCGCTGGCGGCGCGCTTGCTGGTCGAGTATTTCGAAGCGCGCTTCGACCCGGAGCGCAGCGCAGAGAAGCGCGCGCGACGCGTCGCGGCGCGCAAGCACCTGCGACACCAGTGTCTGGAACTTGCCGAAGGCATCGACGATGCCGTGCTGCACGATTTTCTCGAGGATGTCTATCTGGCGCGCGAGACCGAGGGCCGCGACGACGACGCGACTGCGGTGCGAAGAGCCTTGCTGCGCATTCTGGACTCGGTGGCCAGCGCCGATCAGGATCGGATTCTCAGGGCCTTCAGCGACACCATACGAGCGATGCTGAGAACCAGCTTCTTTCAGCGCGATGCGCGCGGCCAGCATCACGAGTACATGAGCTTCAAGTTCGATTCAAGGGCGTTGCCGGATCTGCCCAAGCCGCGGCCTTTCCGCGAGGTCTGGGTCTATTCGCCGCGCGTCGAGGGCGTTCATCTCAGGGGCGGCAAAGTCGCCCGTGGTGGTCTGCGCTGGTCGGATCGGCGGGAGGATTTCCGTACCGAGGTGCTGGGGCTGATGAAGGCCCAGACGGTCAAGAACACCATGATCGTGCCGGTCGGCGCCAAAGGTGGTTTCTTCGTCAAGAGCCTGCCCGAGACCGAGGACCGCGATGAAATCATGGCCGAGGTCGTCTATTGCTATCGTTCGTTCATCAACGGGCTTCTCGACATCACCGACAACCTCGACGGCGACTCGATTCGAATCCCGAAAGAGGTCGTCCGGCACGACGACGACGATCCCTACCTCGTGGTCGCGGCGGATAAGGGAACGGCGACCTTTTCCGACATCGCCAACGCGATCTCGGTCGAGCACGGTTTCTGGCTCGGCGACGCTTTCGCTTCCGGCGGCTCGAACGGTTATGACCACAAGAAGATGGGTATTACCGCCAAGGGCGCCTGGGAATCGGTCAAGCGGCACTTCCGCGAACTGGGGCTGGATACCCAGAGTGAGCCGTTCGACGTGGTCGGAATAGGCGACATGTCCGGCGACGTGTTCGGCAACGGCATGCTTCTGTCGCGGCATATTCGCCTGAAGGCCGCGTTCAACCATATGCACATCTTCATCGACCCGGAGCCGAATCCCGAGGCCGGTTTTGCCGAGCGCCAGCGCTTGTTCGCACTTGGTCGATCGAGTTGGTCGGATTACGACAAGCGCCTCATTTCCGAGGGCGGCGGCGTGTTTTCGCGTCAATCCAAGTCCATCGTGATTCCGCAGAATGTACGCGAATGGCTGGGCACGGAAGAACTGGAGCTGTCGCCGCAGGCGCTGATCAGGGCCATTCTCCGGGCCGAGTACGACCTGCTCTGGAACGGGGGTATCGGCACTTACGTAAAATCCTCCGGCGAGACCCATTCTGACGTCGGCGACCTGGCCAACAATCCGGTGCGGGTCGACGGACGAGAATTGCAGTGCCGCGTCGTAGGCGAGGGCGGCAATCTCGGCCTGACCCAGAAGGGTCGGATCGAATACGCGATGAAGGGTGGTCGGATCAACACCGATTTCATCGACAACTCGGCCGGGGTCGACTGCTCAGACCATGAGGTCAACATCAAGATCCTGCTCGATCAGGCCGTGGTTTCCGGGCGTATCGATCGGCCCCATCGCAATCGTCTGCTTGGCGAAATGACCGACGAGGTCGAGCACCTGGTGCTGCGCAGCAACTACCTGCAGACCCAGGCGCTGAGCATGATGGAATCGCTCACCTCCACCCGGCTGGGGGCCGAGGCGCATTTCATCACAATGCTCGAGCACCAGGGTTTCATCGACCGCGACCTGGAAGACCTCCCGGACGAAGAACAGCTGCGCGACCGCGTTGCGCGTGGACTCGGACTCATGCGTCCGGAGCTTGCCGTGCTGTTCTCATTCAGCAAGATCACGCTTTACCAGGATCTGGTGGCGTCGGAAGTGCCCGAGGATCCCTACCTTTCGCGCGAGCTGGAGGACTATTTCCCCAAGCCGTTGCGAGAAGAGTTTTCCGACCTGATGCCGGAGCACAAGCTCAAGCGCGAAATCATCGCAACCCGGGTGACCAACAACCTGGTCAATCGCATGGGTGCCTATTTCGCGATGCGGATCAAGGAAGACACCGGCGCCAGTTCGGCGACCGTGGCCAAGGCCTATACGGTGGCCAGAGAAATCTTCGAGGCGCGCGCCTACTGGCACGAACTGGAGCGCTACGACGCCACCGTGCCGGCCGAGTTGCAGAACCGCATGTATCTGGAAATCTGGAACCTGATGCGCCAGAGCACGCGGCGCCTGATTACGCTTCCGGGCGGGTTCTCCATTGATATTTCCAGCAAGGTCAACCGCTTCGGTCCCGGCATGAAGGATTTCCGCGAGGCCTTGCCGAAAATTCTCACCGAGGTCGAGCGCGATGCGCTGCAGGAACGGCGCCGGGAACTCGAGGCCGCCGGATTCGCTTCGGATTTCGCCCGGCGACTGGCTGCCCTGGGCTGGATGTACTCGGCGCTGGACATCGTCGACGAATCGCGCGGGCTGGACCTGGACGTGGTCGAGGTCGGCCGGGTCTATTTCGGCCTTCTGGATCGCCTCTGCCTGCGCTGGCTGCGCGAGACCGTCGAAAGCCTGTCGGTCGAAAAGCAATGGCATGCGCACGCCAGGGGCAACCTTCGCGATGAACTGTTCAGTCATCACCGGATACTGGTCCGCCGGATTCTTACCGAGCACCGGGACAGCGAGGACCCCGTCGAGGCCTGGTTCGAGCGCCACGCGGATTCGGTCGCACGCACGCGCGCCATGCTCGAAGAGATGCGGGCTACCTCCACCGTGGATTTCGCCACTATGCAGGTCGCCATCCACGGGCTGGGCCAGCTCATGAGCGCGACCGGGTAGCGGCGGATGCCCGAATCGCCGCGCATCGCCTTTACCGCCAGCCAGCATCCGCGGGCGCGCGAAGCGCTGGCCCGGCTCACCGAGCGTTACGGCGACGTATCTCGCAACGAGGCCGATGTGCTTGTGCCGCTGGGCGGAGACGGCTTCATGCTGCACACGCTTCATGAGAACAGCGACCGGAACCTGCCAGTGTTCGGCATGCACCTGGGCGAGGTCGGTTTCCTGATGAACCGTTACAGCGAGGACGAGCTGCCGCAGCGCATTGTCGACGCATCCTGCTTCAGCCTCGCTCCGCTCAGGATGCACGCCGAAACAATCCACGGCGACACGCGCGAAGGGCTGGCCATCAACGAGGTGGCCCTTCTGCGCCAGACCAATCAGGCCGCGCACATCCGGATTCTGGTCAACGGTACCGAGCGGGTCGAACGGCTGGTGGCCGACGGCGTGCTGCTGGCGACCGCGGCGGGCTCGACCGCCTACAACCTGTCGGCCCATGGCCCCATCCTGCCGCTGGGTACCGAGGCGGTGGTATTGACCCCGATCAGCCCGTTTCGTCCGCGCCGCTGGAACGGTGCGGTATTGCCCGAGGCTGTCGAGGTCGAATTCCAGGTGCTCAATGCCGAGCGCCGGCCAGTCAGCGCCACGGCCGACTACGACGAGGTGCGGGACGTGTGCCGGGTGGTCGTGCGCCAGGCCCGAAGCGTGCGGCACAAGCTGCTTTTCGATCCCGAGCATTCGCTGGACGAACGCATCCTAAACGAGCAGTTTTTATAAGCCCGGCTTGTTCACCACCCTGCCTACTGCGGTGCCGTCAGGACCCGCGTCCGCGGCGTTTAACCCGGTCGCGAGTCCTCGCCGTAGCTTTGGCTACGCCTCCGGCTTGCTCGATCGCTAAACCCCACAGCCACAGGCCCTGCCGACCCCTCGCTACGGCAGGGTGGTAAACAAGGCGGGCTGAGTACTTCCTGATCGGGAACCCGCTCTGCCGCGGCGTCCCCAGTTTATGGTTTGCCGGAAACCCGAAACCCGAAACCGGAAACCCTTAACCCTTAACCCTTACTCCTGAACGGATTGAGCAGCAGTGCCGTGAGCGTCTGGTCGTCGTCGCCGCGGTATTGGTCCAGGCCGACCGGCATGGTCTTCTCCGAGCGTTCGGGCTCTCGGGTATAGCTGGCGAACAGCCGGTCCCAGATCGAGAGGTGGAAACCGTAGTTCGAGTCCGTTTCATGCCGCAGCGTCGAATGGTGAATCCGGTGCATCGACGGCGTGACGAAAAGCCAGCGAAGCCGCCGGTCGATTCTTTTCGGCAGCGCCAGATCGGTGTGGGTCCAGAGCGAACCCAGATTGAGCACGATTTCGAAGACCAGGACTGCGAGCGGGTGGGCGCCGATCAGCCAGATTACGCCGAACTTGATCAGCATCGAAAGCGCGATTTCGACCGGGTGGAAGCGCACGCCGGTGGTCAGGTCGAAAGCCCGGTCGGCGTGATGTACGCGGTGGAATCGCCAGAACAACGGAATCCGGTGAAACAGCCGGTGCTGCCAGTAGATCGCCAGATCCAGAACGAGCACGGCAAGCGTGAACTCGAGCCAGGCTGGCGCTTCGACGGCACCCAGAAGCCCCGTCCCTGATGCATGCACGGAGGCTGCGAATGCCACGGCCAGTACCGGAAAAGCCAGCCGCAGGACCAGCGTATCGATGATCACCATGGCGACATTGGTCAACTGGCGTCGCGCGGGACGGCTATCGCCGCGCAGACTGAAGCGCCACTGCAACAGCATCAGCAAGACGACCGCGACGGCAAAACCGCCCAGCCGGATGGCCGCTTCGTTGTCCAGCATGAAGTTCACGCGGACCGTTTGCTCTGCAGCTCAATCCAGCCGGGCTGAGGCCGAGCGCGCATCGGGCTGACCGGTTTCATCGCTTGGAGGCGGCCATCGAACAGCTACGGCCGCCTATAGCGGATGAAAGAGACACTCGGTGGATGCGTCTGGCGAATCCGAATCTACCGACTGCCCGGGGCGCAATATCGTGACATTGGCCTGTGCAGTCGCGCCGAATGGATCCGAAATGGTGTACCGGAATTGGTTGCGCCCCTGACACCAGCCGTTGACGAGGAAAGTGATGGTTCCATCGCCGTTGACGGTCACCTCGGCGCGCCTGCTGCCATACCACTGATCCACGGCCACGACCTCGAGTCGATCGCCGTCCGGGTCGAAATCGTTGGCCAGCACGTCGACGGTCACGGATTCGCCGTCGGCGGCGGTCGTGGCCCGGTCGGGCCTGGCCACCGGTGCCCGGTTCGCAAAGACGACATCAACAACGACGGAAGCCGTTGCGCTACCGCCGCGACCATCGCTGATTGTAAAACTGAAGTTGTCGCTGCCGACGAATTCGTTGTCCGGCTGATACCGCAGTACATCGCCCGATTGCGTGACCGTGCCGTTTTCGGGCTGGTCGAACGAAGCGATGCTCAGTTCGTCGCCGTCGGGGTCGCTGGCCTCGGCGAGCACGACGATATCCACGGGCCGGCTGCGAAGCGTCTCGGCGCTCAGGTCGCCGACGACCGGCGGCTGGTTGCCCCGCTGCACCGTGACGGTGACGGTGGCACTGGCCTGGCCGCCGCGGCCGTCGTCGATCGTGAAGGTGAACGCGTCGCTGCCGACGAACTGTTCGCCCGGCTGATAGCGCAGCACACCGCCTGACTGCGTGACGGTGCCGTTGTCGGGCTGGTTGAACGAAGCGATGCTCAGTTCGTCGCCGTCGGGGTCGCTGGCCTCGGCGAGCACGTCGATATCCACAGGCGTTCCCTGAACCGTCTCGGCGCTCAGGTCACCGACGACCGGGGGTTCGTTGGTCGGATTCACCGTGACCGTCACGTTGGCGCTGGCTTGGCCGTCGAAGCCGTCCTCGACTGTGTATGTGAAGCTGTCGGTACCCGTAAAGCCCGGATTCGGCGTGTAGATGACCCGGCCATCGCTGGCCGAGGCCTGACCGTTGGGCGGCTGGCTGACGCCGCTGATCGTCAGCGAGTCGCCGTCGGCGTCGGTGTCGTTGGCCAGTACATTCAGCGCATTGTCGGCCGAATCGGCATCGACGGTGAACAGGTCGTCCGCGGCCTGCGGTGCCTCGTTGGCGAATTCGATCTCGCCCTCGGTCACGCTGGTCGCGGTTTCCTGGTAACGGTAGTAATCGACGATCCGCTTGTGGCGGACCGGATTCCGCAACGCACGGCGAATCCATGGTGCTTCCACGGGGATCTGGACCTGGCGAATTTCGGTGGCAGGTTTATCCGAGCCGACGGTCACTGTCTCGGTGCTTATGCGCTCGGTTACGAAGCTGATTTCTACCCGGCGGTTTCGACTGCGGTTCTGTTCCCCGTCGTTGGGAAAGCGCGGCTCGGTCTCGCCTTCGCCGCGCCAGTCGATCTGACCTGGATCGATGCCTTGTGCAGTCAGGTAATCGACCACGGAGCGGGCGCGTCGCTCGCTCAGACCCTGATTATAGGCCTCCGTGCCAAGATCGCAGGTGTGTCCGACGATCTGGATATCCCCGACCAGGCCGCCGTCCTCGATCATGGCCAATAGTTCGTCCAGCGTGCCTTCGGCTGCCGGCTTGAGGGCGGAACTGTCAAGATCGAAGGTCGTGTGGTCGGTGAGGGTGACTTTGTTGACGACCGCGCGCTCCTCGGTGCGCGGCTCGCCGGGAACTTCGACCTCGACTTCGCGATACTGGCGGCCGTGACGGAACGAATTGCCGGCTGCACCGAAGTTGAAGCTGTAGACGACGCTGCCGCGCAGGTCGTCGTCATCGGTAACGAAATCGCCGTCCTTGCGCGCGTAACTGGTGCGAAAGCTCAGACCGTGCGGCGAATCGTGGAAGCGTTTGTCCAGCGACAGCGAAGCGGTGACCTGAGAGGAACTGAAGTCACCCTCCTCATAGTCGAGACCGCCGCGCAGGCGAATGAGCGGATTGTCGAAGAAGCGTTCGGCGCGCAGGCCCAGGCCCCAGTCGTATGGATCCTCGAACAGCTCTGTCACGGTTTCAATGGTATCGACGCGCGAGAACGCGCGACCGTCAATCACGCCGTTGACCAGCAAATCCTCGATGGAGGTTCTCCGGTCAACCAGTCGCTCGTCGGACAGGGCTGTCATGCCGTAGCCGGAGAACGCCCAGTTGCGGCCTTCCCAGCCGGCACCAAAGGTCAGCTTGCGGTCGTCGAACTGGTTCTGGTCGGCGGCGACGAAGAGCTTGGCAACGTCGCCGTCGGTATAGACCGGTCCGTCGGGTCCGTCTTCGGCGGTTTCATTGACCAGCCAGTGATAACTTAGCTTGACGCCGCCGGCGCCCTCGCTGCCGAGCCACCCGTCGCCAATGACGCTCGAGCGCTGCGACTCGTACAGCGATGCCTCGAGTTCGCCGACGAAGTCGAACTCGCTGTCGAGCCCGACGCCGATTCTGTAGCGATCGCCGATGAAGTGAAAGGTCGGCGTACCGGCCTGCGTTCGAGGTGCGTCCTGCTCGTCGACCTGGGCCATGGCCAACGCGACCAGGCCAATGGCCAGGACCAGAGAAAGCGTCAATCTGCGAAACATTGCAAAGCCCCTGATTGTAAGCGTCGTGATGCTTGCAAGTTTACGCGTTCGATGCCCGCAAGGCCATGGAAAAGGGAATTTTTCCGGAAATGGCCTCTCCTGGCGGCAGTTGCCGTTCAACTCGTCGCGTGCAGCCGATGTCATGCGCGGCCCTTTACCGGTCGGTGAGCGAAGATTCATGCCGCGCGCCCGGCCTGAAGTTCCAGCCACTGCGCGAGTGCCTGCTGTTCGGTCGTCGGGCAGTGCACTGATCCCAGTTCCTTCAGTACCTGCGGCAGATCGTCGGCGCAGTCCAGGTCCGTTTTTCGCTCAAGCAGTTCCCAGCCGGGCGCCGCGACGGCATCGATCAAGCGACGGGCTGTGTCGTCGCGGCTGTATCGAACCGATTCCCAGATGGCCGCGGGAAGCGCGCGATTGGAACCGAACAGCCAGAAACCGCCATCGCGGGCCGGACCGAGCACGTGCCTGGCGTCCGGTCCATCCAGCCAGGCCGCAGCGATCTCGAGGTGCCGGGCAGCGATCTGAGGCAGATCGGCGCCGATCAGAATGGCGGCGCCGTGATGGCGCACGAGCTCGGTATGCACACGGGCCAGTCGAGCGCCCAGTCCGCCTTCACCTTGCGCGATGCGTTTGAATCCCTGCCACAAAGGGTCCAGCATGCCTTCGGTTTCTGCCACCGCCCAGTAGACGGGGAGACCGGTCGCGCCGGCGCTGATGCCGACGCAAGCGGCGGCGCGTCGATGCCATTCCTCGGCGACGCGCTGTCCAAGATGTCGGCCCAACCGAGTCTTGATCGGCGAGAGCCCAGGTGTCTTGACGAAGATCGCAATGGCGGGATTCAAGTCAACGGGTTCCCGAGTTTGCGCGCGGATTTCAGCCAAAGGCGTAGCGTAAGCCACAGGTGCGCAAGCGTGGTGCGCAGCCAGCCGTGTCGCCGGTACCTGCGCGCCGAAGTCGTAATTGTCGCATTCTGTCTGCTGAGTCGGATGCCGGCGCGGCGTGCGCGGCGGACGAAATCCAGATCTTCGCCGCGGCCGAATTGCTCGTCGAATCCGCCAAGCATGTCGAAGGTGTCGCGGCGCAAAAGCCAGGCCTGGTCGCCGAACGGCAGACCGAGCATCGCCGAGCGCAGATTGGCACCGGCCGCATTCAGCGCCGCAAGCCGGGGGCCGTCGGCCGCGAATGCCAGAGGGAACCAGCCCAGCGCGCCCATTCGGCAGGGATGATTCCAGGTTCTGGCGAATTCGGCTGCGCGCGCCATGGCCTCGGCCGTCGGACGACTGTCGGCATGAAGCAGCCACAGGCATCGTCCGGAGGATGCGGCAATTCCCCGGTTGAGCTGACCGGACCGTCCGGCCGGGCCGGAAACCCGCAAGCACGGAATGCCCTGCGGCGCGAAGAAGTGCGGTGCAGGCGCCTTTGTCTCGCAGCTGCTCACTACGATCTGAACAGGCCCGTGCAGTTGATTCACGGGGAATCCGGACAGGCTTTGCAACAACTGCAGGTGGGCGGTCTCATCGGGGCCGACCGGAATCACGATACTCAGCGACGCTTGATTGCTCACCGCTGCAAGTGTATCCGGCGCGGCGCCGAGGCTGGTGGTCTGTTGGCCGCAACAAACGGGAAGACAAGGCGGTCGATTGACGTAAGCTTTCGGGCATGTAAACGCGATCATGGAAACACCAATGAGTGACTCTGGCCCGACCGATCGAGAAATGGCGCAGCTGGCCGAATGGATCGAGGCGCATGCCGATGAAGCGATGACCCTTGAACAGCTGGGCCGACGGATGGGATTGAGTCGTTACGCACTGCAGCGACGCTTCTCTGCTGCGCTCGGCGTTACGCCCAGCCAGTACCAGCGCTCGGCGCGTATACGTCGAGTCAAGCATGAATTGCGGGCCGGTCGCGACGTGGCGGGCGCCGTCTTCGAGGCCGGATTCGGTGCTCTGAGCCGTTTTTACGATCTTTCGCCGAGCGCTCTGGGCATGACGCCGTTGAAATACCGCCGGTTCGGCGAAGGCGAGCAGATCCGGTTCGCCAGTCGTCGCACCGTACTGGGCTGGCTGACCATGGCGGCGACCTCCAGGGGCGTTTGCTACGCGCAGTTCGGCGACGACCGGGGCCTGGCTGAATCAGGCCTGTTCGAGGAATTCGGTCGGGCCGAACTTGTCCGCTCTGCGGCGCAACGAGGTCCCGCCCTTGACGCCTGGATGAATGCGCTGGAGGCGACCATCGATCGCGGCGCGCCCGGACCTGACATTCCGCTGCACGTGTTCGGCACCGCGCTGCAGATCCGAACCTGGCGGTTCCTGTCCGGTCTGGAACGGGGCGCCACGGCCAGCTACAGCGAGGTCGCCGCCGGGGTAGGGCGGCCCAAAGCGGTCCGCGCCGTGGCCGGGGCGTGCGCGGCCAACCGCGTTGCACTGCTGATTCCATGTCACCGCGTACTCAGAAGCGACGGTCAGCTGGGCGGCTATCGCTGGGGGCTGGAGCGGAAGCGCCGGTTGCTGTCCACAGAGCGCCGAGACTGACGGATTTACCGGTCCAGGCCGGGTTGCAAAACGCGTAGCGGCGTGCGGTGGTGTAGACTTCCAGGGCGCTCATCCGAAGCAGATCGGCGCCGGGTGTATTTCTGCGTGGCGTGCCAAGTTAAAGGGATTTGATTTGAGTTATCAAGTACTTGCGAGAAAATGGCGGCCCCGCGACTTTTCCGGTCTGGTCGGCCAGGAGCATGTCGTCCGGGCGCTGACCAACGGCCTCAACGAAGGCCGGCTGCACCATGCATTCCTGTTTACCGGCACGCGCGGGGTCGGCAAGACGACGATCGCCCGGATTCTGGCCAAGTCGCTGAATTGCGAGGCCGGCGTTTCGGCCAGCCCCTGCGGCCAGTGCGAGCATTGCAAGGCGATCGACGAGGGCCGGTTCGTCGACCTGCTCGAGATCGACGCCGCGTCGCGCACCAAGGTCGACGATACTCGGGAAATCCTCGACAACGTCCAGTACGCCCCGGCGCGTGGTCGTTTCAAGGTGTACCTGATCGACGAGGTGCACATGCTGTCCACGCACAGCTTCAACGCACTGTTGAAAACGCTGGAAGAGCCACCTGAACATGTCAAGTTCGTGCTGGCAACGACCGATCCGCAGAAGATTCCGGTCACCATTCTGTCGCGCTGCATGCAGTTCAACCTGCGCCGCTTGAGCGTCGAGGAAATTTCGGGTCAGATCGAGTCCATCCTGAACCGCGAGCAGCTCGAATACGAGCACGCCGCGCTGGCGCTGCTGGCGCGGGCTGCCGACGGCAGCATGCGCGACGGCCTCAGCCTTCTGGACCAGGCGCTTGCGGCCGGCAGCGGAAAGCTGGAATACACGGCGGTAGAGGATATGCTGGGCACAGTCGAGCAGCGCCACCTGAATACCATCGTCGAGGCGCTGATCGAAACAAACCCCGCCGCTGCGCTGGCGGCGGTGGCCGAAGTGTTCCGGCTGGCTCGAGACCTGGCGCGCTTGCTGGCGGACCTGGCCGAGATGTTGCACCGCATCGCGCTCATTCAACAGGTGCCGGACTACCGCGACGACAGTCGCACCGACTGGGAAAACCTGGTCGATTACGCCGCTCGACTGGATCCCGAAGACGTTCAGCTTTATTACCAGATCGCGGTGACCGGGCGTCGTGACCTCGGGCTCGCCCCCTCCGACCGCAGCGGCTGCGAAATGACCATTCTCAGGATGTTCGCGTTTCAGCCCGCCTTGGCATCGGCGAGCGCTTCGTCAACGGGCCGCCCGCCTGCCGTCGCAGCCGCGCAAGAATCGCCCGCTGCTTCGGAATCCGCCGCCGCGTCTGGAGCGGTCCGAGAGACGCCGCCTGATCGGTCGGCGGCATCGCGTGAACCGTCGCGGGCGGCTGCGCCCGATTCGGCACCGGATACCCCCGAGCCGCTCAACTCAGAGTCATGGCCGCGTGTCATCCGGTTGCTCGAACTCAACGGTTCGGTCAAGGCGGTAGCCGGCATGCTTGCGGTCGGCGAGGCCGACGACAAGCGGGTTGAATTTCGACTGGGGCGAGACGATCTAATGCTGGTGACCGATCGTTTCAAGGCGAGCCTGGCCAAGGCACTGCAGGACTACTCCGGGCTCGAGCGCAAGCTCGATTTCAAGCCGGTCGGCGATGACGCCGACTTGCTGACGCCGGCCAGGCTGGACAACGATGAACGTGCCCGGGCCCAGGCCGACGCCGAAGCCGCGGTGGCAGAAGACCCGGTCGTGAAACGAATGCAGGAAAAATTCGACGCCGAGATCGTGCCCGGCTCGGTTCGGCCCGCGGATTCACGGAGTGATCCCAATTTCCGGAGTAAACAATGAAAGGCAATATCGCGCAGTTGATGCAGCAGGCGCAGAAGATGCAGGAGGGCCTCAAACAGGCTCAGGCCGAACTGGCCAACCTGGAAGTCACCGGCCAGTCCGGCGGCGGCATGGTGGAAATTACCCTGAGTGGGCGCCATGAAGTTCGCCGGATTCATATCGACCCGAGCGTCGCCGACGACCTGGAGATGCTCGAGGACTTGATCGCGGCCGCGTTCAACGACGCAGTCAACCGGGTCCAGGAAGTCAGCCAGGAAAAAATGTCCGGCCTGACCGGCGGCATGCCGATGCCGCCGGGATTCACGCTGCCTTGAGCGGCCCGAAACAGCCCACGAGATCGGCGCTGTGAGCGACCCGCTGATCGATGATCTCCTGCAGGCGCTCAGATGCCTGCCCGGGGTAGGCTCGAGAACGGCGCAGCGCATGGCGCTGCACTTGCTGGAGCGGGACCGGCCGGGCGGGCAGCGGCTGGCCGAGGTACTGGCAACTGCAATGCGCGAGATCCGGCGCTGCGATCGCTGCCGGAATTTCACCTCGGCGAAGATCTGCGGGATCTGTGCCAGCGCGCGCCGGTCGGATCGGATTCTTTGCGTTGTCGAGACCCCGGGTGACGTGCTGGCGATCGAACAGGCAACCGGCTTCGAGGGGCGCTACTTCGTGTTGCTGGGCAGGCTGTCTCCGCTGGACGGCGTAGGGCCGGACGACATTGGGCTGGATCAGCTCGAGCGCCGATTTGCCGACGAACCGATTGAAGAGGTGATCGTTGCGACCAATTCGACGGTGGAAGGCGAAGCGACCGCGCACTATATCGCCGGTCTGGCCGCCCGCCACGCCATCCGCCTCTCGCGTCTGGCGCAAGGCGTCCCTCTGGGCGGAGAACTGGAGCACACCGACCAGACAACGCTGGCCCACGCGTTCGCCTCGAGGCTGCCGGTTTCGGATTGACGATCTTGTCAACGACACTGCTTCTCAGGTTTTGAGAAAAGTCCGTGTTTGAATCAACCTGAACCCTAATCTGAGGAAATCAGGATGAACACGGAATTCGATGGTGTGAAAGAGACCGGCACCCGCACCAGTCGCTCGGTGCGGGATCAGATCGTGGGTAAATGCATCAGCGGCGTGATTGCGCGTCCCGGCCGCAGGGGCGAACCGCCGATGGTGATGATGCTGCAGTTCGACGATGGCAGCGTCGTCGAATTCGTTTCGCCGCGCAGCGATCGCGTGCTCAGGAGCGCCGTCAACCAGACCCGGCGCCAGGGGCGCGACAGGTCTGCGCAATCTCCCGATCAGTTGGCCCTGGCCGTCATTTGACATGCGGCGCCGCCGTCGATCCGGTGCGTGAGGGCGCTTTGGGCGGGGTTCTGCCCGCTTATCCACAGTTGCTGTGGAAAACCCTGTGTGCAAATTGGCACGTGGCCCATTGAGGTCTGGACGCCACAGAAATGAACAATTATTGATCAGGTTAAAAATAGCTTTTAAAAACATGTACATGCGAAATTATTTTGTCCGTCCAGAGAAAAATCCGACATGAAAAACGTGTCAATCGACAAATCAAGGGATTGTGCATAACACTCGGAAGTAGATTCTTGGAAGGCGCTCCAAATGATTGATTTTTGTTTTTCGCTATAGACCGTCGATTCCGATACGCGATGGCCATGCGGCCAGTTCGTCAAGTAGCGCGGCGCAGTCCGGACGTTCACGCCTGAGCTGCTCGATTCTTGCCAGGTAGCCGGACAACTGCACGCTCCCGAGTTCCGGGTCGTCGACCAGCCTGCGCCGTCGATAGGCTTGCCAGGCCTCCCGCTGGGGCGTGCCCAGACTGGAGGCCGCATGCCGCCCGACATAATGCAGGAGAAGCTCGGCCATGCGTTCGTCCGAAAAAGGGCCTGGCGAGGCGGACAGGAGCGCTGCGGCCCGTTCGGGCGAGTGGCTTCGAATTCGCTCGGCGACGCGCCGGTCGCTGTCGGGCACGAAGCCGTCGTAGAGCGCCGTATCGGCGTCGAGCGACGTGGGCGATCGGGTGCTTGAAAACATTTCCAGCAGAACCGCGATGAACGCCGGTTCGCCCGCCAGCCTCAGCGCGTGGGCGGCGGCCTGGTCAAGATCGATCTGCGTCCGCTCGGCGGCCGCGGCATCCAGCACCCCGGTCGGCGAAAGCATGGGGCTGCGGTTGGTCCGAATCCATTTGACCGGCAGGCGTTTCAGGCCGTCGGGCAGGTCGGCGTTCGGGGTCCAGAACAGGTCGGCCAGCATTTCGGCATCGAACTCGAAAAACTCTGTCGGGTCTTCGCGCAGATTCCAGACCAGCCACTGGCTTTTGATGGTGGGATGCCGAAACAGCGGCAGCACCGGCGCGATGCAGCCCTGGGTCGCGGGAAATCGGCTCGAGGCGTGCAGCAGGACTTCGCGTTTTTCGACCAACTGCTCGACCGCGTGCCTGGCCCGCAGGCCCAGTCCCCAGTGCCAGAGTCTCGGCTGGTGTTGCCGGATTCGCCGCGCCATGCCCAGGGTGTTTTCCACGTCGGCCAGGGCGTCGTGTGCGTTTTCGGTCGAAAAACCATTCGCCCTGGAAAGATCTTCCAGGCGAAAGCTGGGGCTGCCGTCTTCGCGCAACGGCCACTGGATTCCCTCGGGTCGCAGAGCGGCGGTCATGCGCAACAAATCGATCAGGTCAAACCGGCTGTTGCCGTTTCTGAATTCCCTGGTGTAAGGGTCGATGAAATTACGCCAGAACAAGAAGCGCGAGACCTCGTCGTCGAACCTGAAGTTGTTGTAGCCCACCGCGCAGGTGCCGGGCTCGCTCATCAGTTCGAAGATTCGGTTGGCGAACTCGGGTTCCGGCACGCCCAGTCGCTCGGCTGTCTGGGGAGTAATGCCCGTGATCAGACAGGCGTCCGGCGAGGGCAGCATGTCGTCGGTCGGCTGGCAATACCACACGATCGGTTCGCCGATGGTGTTCAGGTCCCGGTCGGTCCTGAGCGCTGCGAACTGGCAGGGTCGATCGCGCCGGGGATCGGCGCCGAAGGTCTCGTAATCGTGCCAAAGAAAGGTTTCGGAAGTCATGCGCGCATTCTCGCCCCTAAGTCAGACAAATGCCAGCGGAGTCCCGCTTCACGAGCCGGGGATAATAATTCAGCCAACCTTGTAGTCTGCGAGAATCCGCTTGATCTGTAGTTACTAACGACCTCATTAGTATGCTTTTTTCAATACTTGTAAGAGTTCGAACATGAAAACCGGAGCCGCAACACTTGCCGCCGGCGCATGGATTTCCAGCTGTATCAGTTGCGCAAAAGGACTCAGTCCACGTCGTGCGTCGCGATGCCGGCGATCACTTCGAGCGCCCGTTCGATCTGATTCTCGGGCGTGTAGAAGTTGGGTGACAGTCGCACCGAGCGCCCCCGCCGGGCCGCGAAGATCGAGCGCGAAGCCAGGCGTTTGAGCACCGCGTCCGGATCCCTGTTGGCCGGAACGAAGCAGACGATGCCGGCCCGCCGGCCGCGTTCGGCGGGTGTGACAATTTCGATGCCCGGCATTCTTGCCAGCCCGTCGATCAGCCAGCCGGTGCGGTCGAGCAACTGTTCGGCCCGGGCTGCCGGGTCGATGCTCTGCAAGAGCTCGAGCGAGGCGTCAAGACCGTGGATGCCGGCCATGTTCAGAGTGCCGGGTTCGAAGCGGCGGGCGGTGTCGGGCCGGGTCCAGTCGGACCGCTCGAAATTGAACATGTCCGGCCACATTCGCCAGCCGGTCTGCAGCGTGCGCAGCCGTCGACGCGCCGAGGGCCGAGACCAGAACAACGCCAGGCCTTCTGGCGCCAGCAGCCACTTGTGACTGCCGCCAACGACGAAGTCCACCGGCGCTTCGGCTACGTTCATCGGCAGCGCGCCCAGATGCTGGATCGCATCGACCACCAACAACGCGCCGACCCGGTGGGCCGCGTGTCCGAGCCGGTCCAGATCCAGTCGCACCCCCGAGTCGTAGCGCACCGAGCTCACGGCGAGTACGCGAACGTCGTCGTCCAGCGCTCCGAGCAGGACGGTCTCCGGATCCCCGACGTCGAACGGGACTTCGCGGACATCGACGAAGTCCGGGACAAGTTGGTGCCATGGCATCAGATTGCTGGGAAAATCGCCGGCACAGCAGACCAGTGCGTCGCCGGGCTGCCAGTCCAGTCCGGCGGCGATCAGACTCAGGCCCTCTGATGTATTCTTGATCAGTGCAAGATCGTCTTGTTCGGCGCCAATAAGAGCGGCGGCACGCCGGCGAAGGCTTTGCTCGGTGTCCAGCCACTTTGCATAGCCCAGCGGGCCCTGCGCGACATTCATGTCCACGAATCCCCGCATCGCGTCGCCGACCGCGGCCGGCCAGGGTGAAATCGCGGCGTGATTCAACCAGGTGTGACGATCGATGACGGGAAATGCTTCGCTGTAGTCCATGAGCCAGGATTCCGATTCACTTATGCATGCCTTGGTAGCCGGACGCGTCGTCTTTCACTGCGACATGGACGCATTCTTCGCCAGTGTCGAGCAGCGCGAACGTCCGGAACTGCGTGGTAAAGCGGTCATTGTAGGCGGCGACGGACGCCGCGGGGTGGTCGCTGCCGCGAGCTACGAGGCCCGTCGCTACGGGGTGCATTCAGCGATGCCGGCGGGGCGGGCGAGGCGGTTGTGCCCGCACGCGGTGTTCGTGCGCCCGCGCCATGCACTTTACCGTGAGGTATCGAGTCGAATATTCGAGATCTTCGCCGACTTCTCGTCCCTGGTCGAGGGCTTGAGCCTGGACGAAGCCTTCATCGACATGAGCGAAGCGGCGCGCGACGAGGACGTGCTGGTTCTGGCGCGCCGGCTGAAGCGGCGAATCTCGGTCGAAGTGAAGCTGACCGCATCCATCGGAATAGGCAACAGCAAGCTCGTGGCCAAGCTGGCCTCGGCCTATGACAAGCCGGATGGGTTGACCTGGATCCGGCCCGACCAGGTCCGCCGATTTCTCGATCCGCAGCCGGTGCGACGGTTGCCCGGCGTGGGCCCCAGCACCGCGGCGCGCCTGCAGGATGCCGGCATCCTGACGATTGGTCAGTTGCGACAGGCCCCGCTGGACTGGCTTGTGCCCGTGCTCGGGCGCCAGGCGGTCAGCTTTCGCCTGCGAGCAGCCGGGGTCGACGAGCGTGCCGTGACTTCGGAGCGCACGCGACGCTCGATCAGTCAGGAATCGACCTTCGAGAACGATCTGCATGACATGGACGAGATCGAGCAAGTTGTCAGGCAGCAGGCGTTGCGATGCGCGCAGCGGCTGGTCGATCGAGGACTGTATGCTCGTTCGGTGCATCTCAAGCTGAGGTCAGGCGGTTTTTCGACGCTGACGCGCAGTCGAACGCTGCCCGGATATACCCGCTCATCGGCCCGAATCGCCGATGCGGCCGCAGAACTGGCGATTGAATGGGCGCGATATCAGTCGCGAGTGGGCGTTCGGCTGATCGGCGTCGGCGTGGCAGCTCTCGAATCGCGACCTGATCCCGGTCAATTGCTGCCCGGGGATGCATGATCCGGGCCGCCCATTGGACGGGGCGGCCCAATCAGATAGACGACAGCGGATCAGCTGCTTTTGGGCTCGCCGTATTTGTCCCGCAGTTCCCGTCGAAGAATCTTGCCCACGTTGGTCTTGGGCAATTCCTCCACGAACTCGATGTACCGGGGTACCTTGTAGCCGGTCAGTTCCTTCTTGCAGTGCTCGCGCAGTTCGTCGACCGTCAGCGAATCGTCCTTGCGAACGACCACTGCCTTGACCAACTCGCCGGATTTTTCGTCCTCGACACCGATCGCGCCGACTTCCAGCACCTTGGGATGCCCGGCGATGACGTCCTCGATCTCGTTCGGATAGACGTTGAAGCCCGAGACCAGGATCATGTCCTTCTTGCGGTCGACGATGAAGAAGTAGCCCTTCTCGTCGCGGCAGGCCATGTCACCGGTCTTCAACCAGCCATCGCCATCGAGAACCTTGGCGGTCTCTTCGGGACGGTTCCAGTAACCCTTCATGACCTGCGGCCCGCGAATGCACAATTCGCCGGGTTCGCCGGTCGCGACCTCGCCGCCCTCGGCATCGATGACCTTGCATTCGGTCGACGAGATGGGCAGGCCGATGGCCCCGTTGTAGTCTTCCAGGTCCATCGGGTTGATGCATGCAGCGGGCGACGTTTCGGTAAGACCGTAGGCTTCGATCAGCGGCACACCCGTGGCTTTCTTCCAGCGCTCCGCGACAGCCCGCTGCACCGCCATGCCGCCGCCAAGCGTCAGCCGAAGCGTGCTGAAATCGAGATTTTCGAATGACGGGGTATTCAAAAGACCATTGAACAGGGTATTCACGCCGGTGATGGCCGTGAATTTCTCCTTGCCCAGTTCCTTGACGAATCCATTCATGTCGCGCGGATTGGTGATCAGCAGGTTTCTTCCGCCGAACTTGATGAACACAAGGCAGTTGGCCGTCAGCGCGAAGATGTGGTAGAGCGGCAAAGCGGTGACGATGATTTCGCGGCCGTATTCGACCAGCTGATTCATCCACGCCGACGATTGCTGCACATTGGCCACGATATTCCCGTGGGTCAGCATCGCGCCCTTGGAGACCCCGGTCGTGCCGCCGGTGTACTGCAGGAACGCAATGTCGTCGTGGCCGAGCTTCGGGCGTTCCAGCCGGTCCGGGTCGCCGGCC
>Ga0209944_1000033_pt1 | contig 51319 bp, 44 predicted proteins | sample SalPonR1_C_D2_MG_FD_185701 | JGI IMG/M metagenome (GOLD analysis project Ga0209944, IMG submission 185701) | Salt pond soil microbial communities from South San Francisco under conditions of wetland restoration - Salt Pond MetaG R1_C_D2_MG... ...
GTTGTTGGCCTCGACGACCACGCCTTCGCGCGCCCGGTCCAGCAGCACGAACTGGCCGCCGCGGGCGATTTCCGTGCCGTTGACCTGAACGGTGCCGTGCAGCACCACCAGCAGCGAGTTCCAGCCATCCATCAGATCCATCCGGGCTGAACCGCCCTGGTTCAGGCGTACGTCCCAGACGTGCATCGGCGTGTGGGTCCGGGCCGGGCCGGAACGACCGTCGAACTCGCCGGCGATGACCCGCACCGCGCCGGCCCCGTCCGGCAGCGCCACTGATGGAATGTCGGCGTCGGTGATGGTCTGGTAGGCCGGTGCGGTCATCTTGTGCGCGGCCGGCAGGTTGACCCACAGCTGGACCATTTCCAGCACGCCGCCGGTGCGCGTGAATGGCTCGGAGTGGAATTCGTCGTGCAGGATGCCGCCGCCGGCGGTCATCCACTGCACGTCGCCGGGCCCTATCCGGCCGCCGGCGCCGGTGGAATCGCGGTGCTCGACTTCGCCCGAGTAGACGATGGTGACGGTCTCGAACCCGCGATGCGGATGCTCGCCGACGCCGCGCGGGCGCTCGGCCGGGGCGAATTCCATCGGCCCGGCATGATCCAGCAGCAAAAACGGGCTGACGTGCTTGCCGTGGCTGTTGTAGGAAAACATCGAACTGACCGGAAAGCCGTCGCCCACCCAGTGGCGCGGCGGGGCGCTGTAGATGCCGAGAATCTTCTTCATGTCGTACTCCTGGACATATTGTCCTGAAAATATTGCATGGACACATTCTGGGCCCGGGACAGCGCTGCGGCTAGTGGGCAAAATCCACACTCACCGTTCCATTTGCGGAACGATGATTTGCGAGCGACAATTGGCGGGCAATGATTGGCGAAACGACGATTCGCGCAACGAAACCTCGCGCAAGGACAAGCCGGTGCACGATCTCAACGATCTCTATTATTTCGCCCAGGTGGTCGACCACGGCGGCTTCGCCCCGGCCGGCCGTGCGCTGGGCGAACCCAAGTCAAAGCTCAGCCGGCGGATCGCGGGGCTGGAAGAGCGGCTGGGCGCGCGCCTGCTGAACCGTTCGACCAGGCACGTGACCGTGACCGAGATCGGACGCATCTTCCATACTCACTGCAAGGCGATGCTGGTGCAGGCCGAGGCGGCCCAGGAAGCGATCGACGCAATGCGCGCCGAACCCTGCGGCACGCTGCGCATCAGTTGCCCGGTGGCGCTGCTGGAGGCGCGCGTGGCCGGCATGCTGGCCGAGTTCCAGCGGCAATATCCGGACGTTACGCTTGAGCTGGACGCGACCAACCGGCGGGTCGACGTGATCGAGGAAGGTTTCGACATCGCCATCCGCGTGCGGCCGCCGCCGCTGGAAGACAGCGACCTGGTGCTGCGAACGCTGACCGACCGGGGCCAGTGCCTGGTGGCCAGCCCGGGTCTGCTGAGCGAGTTCGGCAAGCCCGACGGGCCGGCCGACCTGGCGGCGTATCCAAGCCTGGCGCTGGGCCGACCGCAGCACCGGCACAGCTGGCAGCTGATCGGCCCGGACGGTTCCCAGGCGCGGGTCGCGCATCACCCGCGGCTGGTCACCCGCAGCATGAGTGCACTTCGAATCGCCGCGGCGGCCGGCATCGGCATCGTGCAGCTGCCCACGATGATGATGAGCGAAGAGCTGGCCGACGGTCGACTCGTTCGGGTGCTGGAAGGCTGGGCGCCGCCGCGCGAGATCGTGCACGCGGTGTTTCCGTCGCGACGGGGCCTGCTGCCGGCGGTGCGCGGCCTGATCGACTTCCTGGCAGCGCAGTTCGATGCGCTGGACGAGGATTAGTGGCGTGACGGCGCCAGCGTCTCAGTCCAGGATCACGCGCTCGTTCGGACCGGAAACGCGAATGATCACCGGGCCGACGAATTCGCTCTTGTGCTCGGGCCATGCACGCGCCAGGGCGCGCTCGACGAAATAGGCCAGCGTCGGCCCCACGCGCTGGGAAGGATCGGTTTCGGCGAACGCCAGTTCGGGACCGTCGTAGGAAGGGTCGACCGTGCTGTCGATCACCAGATTGGTCTGGACCGGCTTGTCGAACAGCACATTGCCGTCGGTATCGGTCACCTTGACGCGACCTTCGGCGTAGGACCGAAATGACCCAAGAAAGGCGATGGCCGGATTGGTGAGCTTGAGTTCATTGATCCGAATCTCGATACGGCCGCCGAAATCAGGCGCGGCCCGGTTCACGTTGTAAGCCACCAGGGCCTTGACGAGGTTGTCGAGCGTGAAGCCGGAAACATCTGCGATCAGGCGCTCTCCGGCCCATTCCGTGCCTTCGGTCCGGTTTTCCGCAAACCGCTGACTGCCGGCAGCGCGCGGGCTTTTCGCGTAGTGCCTGTTGTCCCGGAAGCGCTCCTCCAGCCGCTGTTCGAGGCTGTTGATGGACGCCATGCGCTGTTGAAGGTCGTCCGAGAACGTGACTTCGACGCTGTAACCATCAATCGGCGGCAGGACCTGGGCGGCTGCAGTCGTTGAAGCCAGCAGGAACTGGCCGACTGTGGAGACAATTGTGACGACAATAACGAGAGCGATGGATCTCATCGGAGACCTCCTGCGGTGAATGTGTAAGGTCGTTGATTCCGACTTTAAATCAGCAAGTTAGTTCCGTCGCACACGCACCGGAGCGCACCTGGTTATTCCCACTCGATGGTTGCCGGCGGCTTGCCGGAGATGTCGTAGACCACCCGCGATACGCCGTCGCACTCGTTGATGATGCGGCGCGAGACGTGGTCGAGGAATGCGTGGTCGAGATAGGCCCAGCGCGCGGTCATGAAATCGATGGTCTCGACGGCGCGAAGCGCGATCACCCATTCGTAGCGGCGCGCATCGCCGACCACGCCCACCGACTTCACGGGAAGAAAAACGGCAAAGGCCTGGCTGACCTTGTCGTACAAACCCGCCTTGCGCAGCTCGGTAATGAAAATATGATCCGCCTTCTGCAGCGGCTCGATGTATTCGGGCTTGACCTCACCCAGGATGCGCACGCCAAGGCCGGGACCCGGAAATGGATGGCGCATGACCAGTTCGGCCGGCAGTCCGAGTTCGACGCCGATCCTGCGCACTTCGTCCTTGAACAGTTCGCGCAGCGGCTCGACCAGCTTGAGGTTCATTTCTTCCGGCAGCCCGCCGACGTTGTGGTGCGACTTGATCACCTTGGCCTTGCCGGTGGCAGCACCGGCCGATTCGATTACGTCGGGGTAGATGGTGCCCTGGGCCAGCCAGCCGGCCTCGCGATGATTCTTGGCCGCCGCATCGAACACCGCGATGAACTCGCGGCCGATGACCTTGCGCTTTTCTTCCGGGTCGTCGATACCGACCAGCGCATCGAGGAACTGCTCTCGGGCATCCACGCGCTCGACCCGAACCCCAAGGTGCTCGGCGAAAGTGGCCATCACCTGGTCGCCCTCCTGGAAGCGTAAAAGGCCGGTGTCGACGAAGATGCACAGCAGTTGATCCCCGATCGCCTCGTGCAGCAGGGCTGCGACTACCGAGGAATCGACCCCGCCGGAAAGCCCCAGCAGCACGCTGTCGTCTCCGACCTGCTCGCGCACTCGGGCAAGCTGGTCTTCGATGATCGCCTCGGTGGTCCAGTCTGCGCTGCAGCCGCAGATCTCGAGCACGAAGCGCTCGAGAATCCGCCGGCCCTGCGCGGTGTGGGTCACTTCGGGATGGAACTGGAGGCCGTAGTAGCGGCGGTCGTCGTCGGCCATGCCGGCGATCGGCGCCGAACCGGTGGTACACATGGTCTCGAAACCCTCGGGCAGCACGGTCACCTTGTCGCCGTGGCTCATCCAGACTTCGAGGACGCCGCGGCCGTTGGTCGCCACCCGGTCCTCTATGCCGTCGAGCAACCGCGATGGGCTGGCGATGGCGACCTCCGCGTAACCGAATTCCTTTTCGTCCGATGGGTCGACGGTACCGCCAAAATGCGTCGCCATGGCCTGCATGCCGTAGCAGATGCCCAGCAGCGGCACGGCCAGTTCGTAAACCACGTCGGGAATGCGCGGGCTGTTCTCGAACGACACCGATTCCGGCCCGCCCGACAGCACGATGCCGCTGGGCGCGAAATCACTGATCGCTTGTTCCCCGACGTCGAACGGCATGATTTCTGAATAAACGCCAATTTCGCGAATCCGGCGGGCGATCAGCTGGGTGTACTGCGAACCGAAATCCAGGATCAGGATGCGGCTCGCATGGATATCGGGTTGCGGGTCGTTAGAGGACATTTGGGCTTCCGGTTTTACGGCGGTTTTTTCGATTCAAGAGTTTTAAGTTTTAAGTTTTAAGTGTTAAGGAAAACCCGGAAAAAACAACAACCAATAACCAACAACCTAAAACCAACAACCTAACACTTAAAACCTAAAACCGCTTGGGTGAGACGCCGTCTCACCCAAGCTTGTAATTCGGTGCTTCCTTGGTGATCGAGACGTCGTGAGCGTGCGACTCGGTGACGCCGGCGTTGGTCACGCGCACGAACGCGGGCCGGGTGCGCATTTCCTCGATGGTGCGGCAGCCGGTGTAGCCCATGGCCGAGCGCAGGCCGCCCATCATCTGGTGGATGACGCTGCCCAGCGGGCCCTTGTAAGGCACGCGCCCCTCGATGCCCTCAGGCACCAGTTTCTCGGCGCTGACCTCGGCCTGGAAATAGCGGTCCGACGAGCCGCGCGCCATCGCGCCCAGCGAGCCCATGCCGCGGTAGCTCTTGTACGAGCGGCCCTGGAACAGTTCGACGTCGCCGGGCGCTTCCTCGGTGCCGGCGAGCAGACTGCCGATCATGACGCTGGAGGCCCCCGCGACTATCGCCTTGGCCAGATCGCCGGAAAAACGTATGCCGCCGTCGGCGATGACCGGGATGTCGCGCTTGGCCATGGCCGCGGCAGCGGCCGAAACGGCGCTGATCTGCGGCACGCCGACGCCGGCCACGATGCGGGTGGTGCAGATGGATCCGGGTCCCTGGCCGATCTTGACCCCGTCGGCCCCGGCGTCTGCCAGTGCTTCGGCGCCGGCCGCGGTAGAGACGTTGCCGCCGATGACCTGGACGTGCGGATAATGCTTCTTGCACCAGGAAACGCGGTCGAGAACGCCCTGCGAATGGCCGTGGGCGGTGTCGACGACGATGATGTCGACGCCGGCCTCGACCAGCGCCGAAATCCTGTCCTCGGTGTCGCCGCCCGAGCCGACCGCGGCGGCCGCCAGCAGCTGCTCGGAAGAGTCCTTGGCCGCGTTGGGAAAGTCGCGCGATTTCTGGATGTCCTTGACCGTCACCAGGCCGCGCAACTGAAATCTTTCGCCGACCACCAGCACTTTCTCAATGCGGTGCCTGTGCAGCAAATCAAGCACCTCGTCCTGGCTGGCGCCTTCCTGCACCGTGACCAGCTTGTCCTTGCGCGTCATGATGTTGCGGACGGGGTCGTCGAGCTTCTTCTCGAACCGCATGTCGCGGCTGGTCACGATGCCGACCAGTTCCTCGTCGTCGACAACCGGCACGCCGGAGATGTTGTGCCGACGAGTGATTTCGAGCACTTCGCGGATGGTGGTCTGTGGTCCGACCGTGATCGGATCCTTGATGACGCCGGCTTCGTACTTCTTGACCACCCGAACCTGGTGAGCCTGCTCGTCGATGGTCATGTTCTTGTGCATCACGCCCACCCCGCCGGCCTGGGCCATCGCGATCGCCAGGCGCGCCTCGGTCACCGTGTCCATGGCCGACGACATCAGCGGGATATTGATCACCAGGTCGCGGGTCACACGCGTGGTCAGATCCACGTCGCGCGGCAGCACATCGGAGTGCGCGGGCACCAGCGAAACATCGTCGAACGTCAGCGCTTCCTCGATCAGTCGCATGGCACGAGCCTCCGGCAGGTAAATCCCGCAATTATAGCCTGTTTGCGTCTTTCCCGAAACATCGGGCTGCCGGCAATCAGGGAGCAACGGGCCCGCTGAGGTCGGGGAGAATCAACGGTAAAAGACAGATTGGCTCTCGCGAAGCCGCCAGGACGCGAAGGAAGAGCAAAGTACGGGCAGGCCCGTGCCTTTGTCACCTTCTCCGCGGGAAATCCATCCTTTCTCCTTTCTCCTTTTGCCTCTTGCGCCTTCCTTCGCGTCCTGGCGGCTTCGCGAGAGCTGCTCTGCTTTTTTTGGATGAGCACCGATTCGCAATCCCGGCCGCGCCTGCCTACAATACGGCCACCACAACAACAATGCCTGCGCGACAGGCCCGGAAAACGCCATGACCGATTCCCAGGCAGCCACGAAAGCCGCTCCGTTCCGCATTCCGCACACGCTGGCGCTGATGTTCATCATGATGATCGTGGCGCTGGTGCTCACCTGGATCCTGCCGGCCGGTCAGTTCGATACCGTAGTCAACGAATCCGGGCGCGAAGTCGTGGTGCCCGGCACTTACGACACGCTTGAAGACGCCGGCAAGCTTTCGCCGTGGTCGCTGTTCACCTCGGTGCCGCGGGCGATGGCCGATGCCCAGGGCATCATCTTTTTCGTGCTGATCATCGGTGGCGCGCTGCGGGTGATTCGGGAAACCGGCGCCATCGACGCCTTCCTGGGCAGCGTGATAGAGCGCTACAGCCATAATTCGGGCCTGTTGATCTTCTTCGGCGTGTTCCTGTTCGCCGCCGCGTCGGCCACCCTGGGCATGGCCGAAGAATACATTCCGTTCGCCGGCATCCTGATTGCGGTCTGCGTGGCCATGCGAATGGATACCGTGGCGGCCATAGGCATCATGGTGGTCGGCTACGGCGTGGGTTACGGCGCGACGCTGATCAACCCCTTTACGCTGTTCATCGCCCAGGACGTGGCGGAGCTTCAGCCGGGGTCCGGTTTGGGTTACCGGGCGGTGTTGTTCGCGCCTTTTCTGGCGGTCGGCGTGCATCATGTCTGGGCCTACGCGCGCAAGGTGCAGCGCAATCCCGAGGCCAGCCTGGTCCACGGCATCGACGAAGCCCAGCCGCCGCCGCAGGCCGAAAAAGTACCGATGACCGGGCCCCGGATCGCGGTGCTGACAGCCACGTTCGGCGCGCTGGCGCTGCTGGTCTACGGCATCAAGGCACACGGTTGGTACCTTGTGGAACTGGGCGCGATGTTCATCGCGCTGTCGATCATCGTCGGGTTGATCGCCCGGATGGGCATCGACCGACTGGCTGTGACGTTCAGCAACGGCGCGGCCGAACTGGCCGGCACGGCGGTGCTGATCGGTTTCGCCCGGGCGATTGCGCTGCTGCTGGAGGACGGACAGGTGCTGCACACCATCGTCAACGCCATGGCCAGCCCGCTTGTAGGCCTGCCGGCCGAGTTATCCGCGGTCGGCATGCTGGGCATCCAGAGCGTGATGAACATTTTCGTGTCAAGCGGCTCCGGTCAGGCTTATCTCACCATGCCGCTGATGGCGCCGATCGGCGACCTGGTCGGCGTCGAGCGCCAGGTCTCGGTGCTTGCCTACCAGTTCGGCGATGGCTTCATGAACATGATCGTGCCGACCAACCCGGTGCTGATGGGCATTCTCGGCCTGGCCGGCATTCCCTACGCGCGCTGGTTCCGGTTCGTCTTTCCGCTGATTCTCAAGCTGCTGGCCATGGCCGCGCTGGCGATGGTGGTCGCGGTGTGGATCGGGTACAACTAAAGCAGCAGCAATTGAACCGAACCGGGTGGTCGTTTGCCCGATTGCAGCCAGCGGCCAGACAGCTTTCCAATTCCGTCGTCGGGGAATATCAGCCTTGCAGGCTCTGGTGCTTGCCGACGATCAGCATCGACAGTTCGAGCGCCTGCTCGTAGTTCAGGCGCGGGTCGACTGTCGTCTTGTAGGCCCGGGACAGATCGTGCTCGTTGAGTTCGCGCGCGCCGCCGATGCATTCGGTGACGTTTTCGCCGGTCAACTCCAGATGCACGCCGCCGAGACGCGAACCGCATGCGGCGTGAATCTCGAACGCCTGCTCGAGTTCGGCCTGGATGTTCGAAAACCGTCGCGTCTTTACCCCGGTAGAGGTCTTCTCGGTATTGCCGTGCATCGGGTCGCAGATCCACAGCAGCGGCGATCCGGTCGCCTTTGCGGCCTGAATCAGCCCGGGCAGCTTGTCGCCGATGCCGTCGGCGCCCATGCGGTGGATCAGCACCAGCCGGCCCGGCTCCTCGTCCGGATTGAGCACACGTATCAGGCTCTTGAGCCAGTCCGGCGACATGCCGGGACCGACCTTGACCCCGACCGGGTTGCGGATGCCGCGAAACATTTCCAGGTGCGCGCCGTCCATGCCGGCGGTACGCATGCCGATCCACGGAAAATGCGTCGAAAGATTGAACCAGCCCCACTGGCGCGGCACCTTGCGGGTCAGCGCCTGCTCATAGTGCAGGTGCAGGGCTTCATGAGAGGTGAAGAAATCGACCCGGCGGACGCTGCCCGGCATTTGCCCGGTGACCGTCTCCATGAACCGTACCGAGTGTCCGATGGAATCGGCGATGCGGTGGAACTGACGCGCCAGCGGCGAATGCTCCACCCAGCCCAGATCCCAGTACTCGGGATGGTGCAGGTCGGCAAAACCGCCGTCGACCAGTGCGCGGACGAAATTCATGGTCATGGCCGACCGCGAATAGGCCCTGATCATCCGCTCCGGATCCGGTCTGCGCGCGGCCAGCGTGAACTCGGGAGAATTGACCAGATCACCGCGGTAGGTCGGCAGTTCGACCCCGTCGCGGGTCTCGAAATCATCCGACCGCGGCTTGGCGTACTGACCGGCAAAGCGCCCGATGCGAACCACGGGCATTTCCATCCCTTGAACCAGCACCAGCGACATCTGCAGCAAAACCTTGAGTCGATTGGCGATGATCTCGGGCCGGCATTCGTCGAAAATCTCGGCGCAGTCGCCCCCCTGCAGCAGGAAACGCTTACCGGACTGGGCCTCGGCAAGCTGCTGGCGAAGGTTGAGAATCTCCCAGGACGTAACCAGTGGCGGCAGTTCCGAGAGATGGCGCAGCGAACGATCCAGGGCGTCCTGATCGTCGTAGCGCGCCTGTTGCAGCGCTTCCTTGCGCTTCCAGGAATCCACGGCCCAGTCCTTGGCCGGCGTGATCGATTTGAGTGTCTCGCTCATGGCATTACGTCTTGCGCAGTGAAAACGCAGTTATCAGCATGAGCACAACATACCAGATCAGCGTCCAGGCCGGCATGGCCAGCCCGAGAAAGGTCCAGTCGACCTCGGCACACTCGCCCGAACCGGTAAACGCAGACGTTATTGCCTCGCCGAGCGAGAAATACTCGAGCATGAAATCGAAACCGGGACCGCATTCGGGCACTTGGTCCGGCGGCAGGCTTTGCAGCCACAGGTGCCGTCCGGCCGTCGCGACGCCCCAGGCGCCGCCGGCGAACACCACGCCGCCGTAAAGCCAGCGCAAACCGCCGCGGCTGCCGTGGGCGGCGCCGGCAAGCGCCCCCAGCGCGATGATGATGAATGCGCCGCGCTGGAGAATGCACAGCGGACAGGGTTCGTAGCCCAGTGCGTATTGAGAATAGTAGGCAAAGCCCAGCAACGCCAGGCTGAGGCCCAGCACGATAGAAAAGCCGGTTCGCGGATACAGGTTGATATTCATTCGGTTATTCTGCCATGTTGTTGTACGCGGCTTGTCATCGAGCCGCATGAAAACACGCCGTTCTTTTCACGCGCCGAAACTGCGGAAAGCCCATGCTCAATTGCATCTCGCTGAACACGCTGAACACCGACCTCGACCAACGCATGCGTCAACTGAGGGCCGATGCCACGCTAGTCGCCGATTCACGGCGACACGTGGAACGCGCGCTCACTGCCGACACGCCGATCTACGGCATCAATACCGGTTTCGGCGCACTGGCCGACAAGCGCATCGACCCGACGCGCCTGGCCGAGCTTCAGCGCAATCTGCTGCTGTCGCACGCCTGCGGCACTGGCGATCCATTGCACCCGCAGATCAGCCGATTGATGCTGCGGCTGAAGATTCACGCCCTCGCACTGGGCTATTCAGGCATTTCCGAACCCGTGTTCCGGCAGCTGCTGGCGCTGGATGACAATGACATCGTGCCGTGGATTCCTTCGCGAGGCAGCGTGGGCGCGTCTGGCGATCTGGCGCCGCTGGCCCACATGAGCTTGCCGCTGATCGGGGCCGGCCAGTGCTGGAAACCCGACTTCAGCGGGCCGGAGCCCGCCGCCACCGCACTCGAAAGAGCCGGCATGAAGCCGGTGGCACTCGCCGCAAAGGACGGCCTGGCGTTGATCAACGGCACCCAGTTGATGGCGGCGTGCGGCGCATTCGTGCTCAGCCGCTGTATCCGGCTGGTCGCGGCCGCCGACGTTCTCGGCGCAATGAGCCTGGAGGCGCTGCAGGGCTCGGCCCGACCCTTTGACGAACGCATTCACCAGCTGCGACCGCACCCGGGCCAGGTCAAGGCCGCGGCGAACGTCCGCCGCCTGCTCGAGCACAGCGAGATCCTGGCCTCTCACCGCGACTGCGGCAAGGTCCAGGACCCGTATTCGCTGCGCTGCATTCCCCAGGTGCACGGCGCCAGCCGCGACGCGCTGACCCATGCCGCCGACATCGTCGAGCGCGAGTTGAACTCGGTCACCGACAACCCGCTGGTGTTCGACAACGGCGACATCGTGTCGGGCGGCAACTTTCACGGCCAGCCGCTGGCGCTGGCAATGGACTACGCCGCGATTGCGCTGGCCGAGCTGGCCAGCATCTCCGAACGCCGGACCTACCTGCTGCTGGCCGGCCACGACGGCCTGCCGACGCTGCTGATGGCCGACACCGGCATCAACTCCGGCTTCATGATTCCCCAGTACACCGCCGCGGCGCTGGTCAGCGAAAACAAGGTCCTGTGCCATCCGGCCAGCGTCGATTCGATTCCGACCAGTCTGGGCCAGGAAGACCACGTCTCGATGGGATCGATCAGCGCGCTCAAGCTGCTGTCGGTGCTGCGCAACACCGAGCAGGTGCTGGCCGTCGAAATGCTCACCGCCGCCCAGGCGCTGGACTTTCGAGCACCCTTGCAACCCGGGCGCGGCGTGGCCGTGGCGCATGCCGCGGTGCGCGAGGCGGTGGGGCATGCCGCAGAGGATTACGAAGTCGGTGCCGACATCGAGAACTGTGCTCGCCTGCTGCGCGAAGAGCGACTGGTGGATGCCGTGGAGAGCGAACTGGGCCAGCTTGCCTGAGCCGCTTGCGAAAGGCCAGTCAACAGCAAAGAATCAAGACGGCTCTCGCGAAGGCGCAAAGGCGCGAAGAACTGCAGAAAAAACGAGAGAGCAATCCATTGGACTTGAATTGCTTTTCCTTCGCGCCTTTGCGAGAGCGGTCTTGATTCTTTGTCCTTGCTGTTGCAACTTCGAGGCCGGCGACGCGTAGCCTCTCAGGATTCTTGCGCGGGGTCGATGCGGCTGGCTGTCATTTCGACGTACAGCGGCGCGGTTTCGGGGCCGGAATCCTGTTCGCCCTCTTCGACAACGGTGATGATGCCCGGCTTGCCCAGCGGCGTGCCCAGCATGGTATCGGTCAGAAACTCCCAGCGTCCGTCGACCTGCTGCTCGATGCCGACCTTGAACCACAGCGCGTCCGGTGCGCCTTCGGACGCAGCGGGGGGTTCGACCTCGACGCTGAGCCGCCATGATGAATCGGGACTGTGAATTTCGAAAACCCCCGGGACGCCGGGCTGCAGCACCAGTTCCGGCTCCCCGCGGAGTTCCCCTGAGCACCAGACCGCCGATTCGACCCGGTAACGCGTCTCTTCCAGGCCATCGGCCGGCGCGGGCTGGCCCACGGCCAGCAGCGGCAGTGCGATCAGAATTGCTGCCAGGACGGACTTCATATCGGCCTCAGGTATTCCTGAACCGGGCGGGCAGGTCTTCCTGGTCGGGCTGATCGGCGCCTTCCTTGACCACCGGCATCAAGTCCTGCTTGGACACGCCGAGAACCAGCGCGGCAGTGCTGGCGACAAAGATGGATGAATAGGTACCGACGACGACGCCGACGATCAGCGTGTAGGCAAATGCATGAATGATCTCGCCACCAAAATAAAACAGCGCGATCAAGACCAGCAGCGTGGTCAGCGACGTCATCACGGTACGCGACAACATCTGGTTGATCGACAGGTTGGTCAACTCCCTGGCCGTGCCCTTGCGCTTGACCCGGAAGTTTTCGCGCAACCGGTCGTAGACCACAATGGTGTCGTTGAGCGAGTAGCCAATGACCGCCAGCAATGCGGCGACGACGGTCAGGTCGAAGCTGATCTGGAACAGCGAAATCATCCCGAGCACAATAATAACGTCGTGAACCAGCGCGGCGACTGCGCCGACCGCGAACCGCCACTGGAACCGGAACGAGACGTACAGCAGAATCCCGGCCAGCGCGTACAGCAGGGCCAGACCGCCCTGGTTGGCCAATTCCTCGCCGATCTGCGGACCCACGAACTCGACCCGGCGAACTTCGACGCCGGCATCGACCGACGACAATGCCTCCAGCGCCGCGGTACTGACGTCGGCGCCCTCTTCGGCCGCGACTTCCGGCGGCAAGCGCACCACGATATCGCGCGAGGTGCCGAAGGTCTGGACCGAAAAATTCTCGTAGCCGGCCTCGTCCAGGGCGCCGCGCACGTTGGCAAGGTCGGGCGCTTCCGGATACGAAATCTCGATCAGCGTGCCGCCGGTGAAGTCGAGCCCGAAATTGAGCCCGCGGCTCACCAGCGAACCGATGCTCGCCACGATCAGGATCATCGAGAAAATCAGCGCGATCCTGCGCCGTGCCATGAAATCGATGCGGGTATTGTTGCGAATGATGTCCATGCTGTTAGCGTCCTTGTGGCCGGCGGCTCAAAGTGCCAATGACTTGACGCGCTTGCGCCCGCCGTAGATCAGATTCACGACGCCGCGGGTACCGAAGATGGCGGTGAACATCGAGGTCACGATGCCCAGCGACAGCGTGACCGCGAAGCCCTTGACCGGTCCGGTGCCGAACATGAACAGCACCAGCGCCGCGATCAGCGTGGTGACGTTGGCATCGGCGATGGTCGAAAAGGCCTTGTCGTAGCCGGCGCGAATCGCGGCCTGCGGTGTGTTGCCCAGTCGCAGTTCTTCGCGTATTCGCTCGAAGATCAGCACGTTGGCATCCACCGCCATGCCGACCGTCAGCACGATGCCGGCGATGCCGGGAAGGGTCAGCGTGGCACCTATCATCGAAAGCAGCGCGATGATGAGCACAAGGTTGGCGGTCAGCGCCAGGTTGGCGACCAGTCCGAACACCTTGTAGTAGATCGCCATCAGCACCAGCACCAGGCAGAACCCGATGATGACCGAGTTGAAGCCCTGCTCGATGTTGTCGGCGCCCAGGCTCGGGCCGACCGTGCGTTCCTCGATGATCTCGACCGGGGCGGCCAGTGCCCCGGCGCGCAACAGCAGCGCCAACTGGCTGGCCTCGCGGGCCGAGCCCAGGCCGGTTGTCTGGAATTCCCGCCCGAACGGCTCGCGCACCACGGCCACCGAGATGACTTCCTCGACGCGACGCGTCTCGCGCACTTCCTCGCCGTCGACGATGCTGGTTTCCGGTCGCTGTTCGATGAACACGACCGCCATGCGATTGCCGACGTTCTCGCTGGTGAATTCGAACATCCGGCGCGCGCCCACCGCGTCCAGGTTCACGCGCACCATTGGCGACCCGGTCTGCTGGTCGAAGCCGGCCGAGGCGCTGGTGAGGTTGTCGCCCGAGGCGATCAGGCGCCTCGACAGCAGTATGGGCTGGCCCTCGCGCGTCTCGTAAAGGCGGGACTGCGGCGGCACCCTGCCGGTTCGCTGCGCCTCGAAGGGGTCGTTCTGCTCGTCGACCGCGCGATATTCAAGCGTCGCCGTGGCGCCCAGGATGCGCTTGGCTTCGGCCGTGTCCTGCACGCCCGGCAGCTGCACCACGATTCGGTCGGCGCCCTGCTGCTGGATGATCGGCTCGGCCACGCCAAGCTCGTTGACCCGGTTGCGCAGGGTCGTGATGTTCTGCTGCAGCGCGGTCTGCTGCAGTTCCGTCATCACCTCGGGACGGACCGTGGCGCGAATGTTGAAGGTCTCGCCGCCGTCGAACGCTTCCAGCTCCAGCTCGGGCAGGTCGAGCGCAATCTGGGCCATCGCCGTCTGGCGGTCCTCCGGCGTTCGCAGTTCGGCGACCAGCGCCTCGCGGTCGGCCCGGACCGAACGATAGCGGATGCTCTGGTCCCTGAGCAGGTTTCGGATGTCGTCGACGAAGCGCTCCAGTTGCTGGGAACGCGCGGTCTCCATGTCGACTTCCATCAGGAAGTGCACCCCGCCCTGCAGGTCCAGGCCCAGCACCATGGGCGAAGCGCTGAGCGCTCTCAGCCAGCCGGGCGTGGCCGGCGCCAGATTCAGGGCCACGACATAGGCGTCGCCGAGTTCTTCGCGCAACGCATCGGCCAGGGCCAGTTGCTGTTCCGAGCTGTCGACCCTCACCATCAGTCGCTCGGGGGTGAATTCCGTCGATCTGGTCTGGATTTCCTCGGCCTCGACGGTTTCCTCAACGACGCCCTGCAGCGCCGGATCGAGTTCGAACCCGCGGGCCGAGGAAACCTGGACCGCTGGGTCGTCGCCGAAAAGATTGGGTAGCGCGTAAATGATGCCGAACGCCACGACGGCGGTCAGGAGAATGTACTTCCAGGCGGGATATCGATTCATGGATCAACCGGTTTGTTGTTCTTGCGACTTGTGCTTGTCGCTCGATGTTTCAGCGAGCGCGCCCGCTGCAGGGCGCGGACGATGGTTCCAGCGCTCAGGCGGCGGAATCGAACGTGCCCTTGGGGACCACCTGTCCGACCGAACTCTTCTGCATCTTGACCAGCACGCCGTCGGCGAGTTCGACCTTGATGAAGTTGTCGCCCACTTCGGTCACCTTGCCCAGCAGCCCGCCGGCGGAGACGATTTCGTCATCCACGGCAAGGTTCGAGACCAGTTCGCGATGCTGCTTGGTGCGCTTCATCTGCGGCCGAATGATCAGCAGCCAGAAGATCACGACGATGAATACCAGCGGCAGAATCGAGGCCAGCATGCTCGGCTGTTCGCCTGCGGCCTGGGCCATCGCTGAAGGGATCAAAAGCTCGGACAAAAACTCATGCATGATCGAATCTCTCGTTGGGATTGGGTCGCTACCGAAAATTCCACCGGTCGCGCGCCGAATCAAGGTTTCATATCAGCCGCGGATTATCCCACATCGCAAGCGCCTGTGTCTGACGCCCCGGCGCGCCGGAACCCGCGAAGACGCGGTCCTCCGCGCCCTTCCGGTTTGATATAGCGACCCTGCCGACGGAATGCAACCGTCCGACCGGTTGGCTGGTTTGCTCGTTGGCTTGTTCGCTGGTTTCAACCAGTCAACCAGCTAACCAGTCAATCGGCTAACCGAACCTAATCGAGCTTCCCGTGGCACTGCTTGTACTTTTTCCCCGATCCGCAGGGACAGGGTTCGTTGCGGCCTACCTTGCGGCCCTCGCGCACGAACGGCTGATCGGAGGCCTCGGTGCTGCCGCCGGAGCCAGCAGCCTGGCCGCCGGCCGGGGCGTTGGTCAGGGCCGCGGAATCCCGATGCTGGAACTCCATCGGCTGCTCGCGTCTGCGCTGCTCGTCGACGGCCGCAACGTCCTGCTCGGAACGAACCTGGACGCGCGCCAGGATCTTGATGACCTCGAAGCGCATGCTGGCCAGCATGTCGGTGAACATCTCGAAGCCTTCGCGCTTGTATTCCTGCTGAGGTTTCTTCTGGGCAAAGCCCCTGAGATGGATGCCGCGGCGCAGATAATCCATGCTCGCCAGGTGTTCCTTCCACTGCTGGTCGAGTACGTTGAGCATGACCGCCTTTTCGAAATGGCGCATCACGTCGCTGCCGGTCTCGGCCTCCTTGGCGGCGAAGTGCGCCTCGACGCGCGCCATGACCCGCTCGCGGATGCCTTCTTCGGTCAGATCCTCGTCGGCAGCAAGCCAGTCCCGTATCGGCGCGTCGATACCGAATTCGCCTTCAAGCGACTTCTCCAGCCCCTCGGCGTCCCACATGTCTTCGATGGACTGCGGTGGAATGTAGCGACTGATGAGGTCGTGGAAGACTTCCGCGCGCATTTCCTCGATGTAATCGTGCACATCGTCGGCCTCCATCAGCTCGTTGCGCTGCGCGTAGATCACGCGGCGCTGGTCGTTGGCCACATCGTCGAAATCCAGCAGGTTCTTGCGGATGTCGAAGTTGTGCGCCTCGACCTTGCGCTGTGCGTTCTCGATGGCCCGGCTCACCCAGGGATGCTCAATGGCTTCGCCCTGCTCCATGCCCAGCTTCTGCATCATGTTGCCGAGGCGATCGGAGGCGAAGATGCGCATCAGGCTGTCTTCCAGCGACAGGTAGAAGCGGCTGGAGCCGGGATCGCCCTGGCGGCCGGAACGGCCTCGAAGCTGGTTGTCGATACGCCGGGATTCGTGCCGCTCGGTACCGATGATGTGCAGACCGCCGGCCTCGATGACCTTTTCGTGCCGGCGCTGCCACTCGTCCTTGATTTCGCGGATCTTCTTTTCCGGCACGTCCTCGCCGAGTTCGGCAAGCTGCGCGTCCAGGCTGCCGCCGAGCACGATGTCGGTACCCCGGCCGGCCATGTTGGTCGCGATGGTCACCGCACCCGGCTGCCCGGCCTGGGCGATGATCTGGGCCTCGCGCTCGTGGTGCTTGGCGTTGAGCACTTCATGCCCGATCTTCGAGTTGGTCAGTTCGCGCGACAGCAGTTCGGACGTCTCGATCGAGGTCGTGCCGACCAGCACCGGTTGACCAATGGCGGTGCGCTCCTTGATGTCCTCGACGATCGCTGCGTACTTTTCGGCCGTGGTCAGGAACACCAGGTCGGCGTTGTCCTTGCGGATCATCGGCTTGTTGGTCGGAATCACGACCACTTCCAGGCCGTAAATGCTCTGGAATTCGTAGGCTTCGGTATCCGCCGTGCCGGTCATGCCGGAGAGCTTGTCGTAGAGCCTGAAATAATTCTGGAAGGTAATCGAGGCCAGCGTCTGATTTTCGCGCTGAATGGGCACGCCTTCCTTGGCCTCGATGGCCTGGTGCAGACCGTCGGACCAGCGTCGGCCCGGCATCGTGCGACCGGTGAACTCGTCTACGATGACAACCTCGCCGTCATTGACGATGTAGTCGACATCCTTGTTGAACAGGTGATGCGCCCGGAGGCACGCGTTGAGCGTATGCATCAGCGCCAGGTTGTTGGCGTCGTAAAGACTTTCGTTTTCAGTCAGAAGTCCGGCCTGCGACAACAGGCCCTCGACCCTGGCCATGCCGTCCTCGGTCAGGTGGACCTGGCGCGACTTCTCGTCGAGCGAAAAATCGCCGGGGCCGTCCTCTTCTTTCTGAACCTCGAGATTCGGTACGATTCGGTTGATCTTGATGTACAGCTCGGGGCCTTCGTCGGCCGGACCGGAGATGATCAGCGGGGTCCTGGCCTCGTCGATCAGGATGGAATCGACCTCGTCGACGATGGCGAAATGCTGCTCGCGCTGCACCTTCTGCTCCAGCGAGAAGGCCATGTTGTCGCGCAGATAGTCGAATCCGAACTCGTTATTGGTGCCGTAGGTGATGTCGCAGGCGTAGGACGCCCGTTTGGCAGCGGGATTCATGCCGGGAACGCATACGCCGACGGTCATGTCCAGCGCCTCGTAGATCGGCTTCATCCATTCCGAGTCGCGGCGCGCCAGGTAGTCGTTGACCGTCACCACGTGGACGCCCCGGGCGGGCAACGCGTTGAGATATACCGCCAGGGTCGCCACCAGGGTCTTGCCCTCCCCGGTCTTCATCTCGGCAATCTTGCCCTGGTGCAGCACCATGCCGCCGATCATCTGAGCGTCGAAATGGCGCATGCCCAGAGTACGAACCGACGCTTCGCGGACCACTGCAAAAGCCTCGGGCAACAGATCGTCCAGCGTTTCACCGTCTTCCAGGCGCTTGCGAAACTGGGCCGTCTTTGCCTTGAGTTGATCGTCGCTGAGCGGCTGGGTCTGCGCTTCCAGTTCATTGATCTGCTGGATATTCCTGCCGAGTTGCTTGAGCAATCGCTCGTTGCGGCTTCCGACCAGCTTTGTTATCAAGCTTTTGAGCATAAGAGTTTGCTGCCTGTTAAACCGAAAATAAACCGAAAATAGACCGAAAATCGTCCGAAAATCGAGCGACAGTCGCGCGAAAGCCTCGCGGAAACCCGCGGCGTGACAGAATTAGATGGGGTTGAACCCCGAGCCCGTCAAGCGGGGCAATCCCACATTTTAGCCAATTCCGGCACTCGGGGCCAACCTTGCGACCAACTCCGGTCGCCAGAAAGTGTCCGGGGCGCCTCCGAGGCAAGTCACGCGGTGCGGCAACCGGATAGACTGGCGCGCATGACAGCAAACGACCACAGGCAACAATACGGGGACAGGCGCGACCGGGCCCGACGCGTCGACGTCATCGCTCGCGGTCAAGGCGGATTGGGCCAGGTGCTGCGTCGCGCCGAGGCCTACATGGCGCTGAACGCGCGACTGGTCGAGCTCATTCCGGAACCGGCGCGTGGCGAAATCATGGTCGCCTGCGTGGACGGCGATTGTCTTGTCATCGCGGCCGGATCATCGGCACGCGCGACACAGGCGCGTCTGTTGGCGGATTCACTGCTCGAAGCCGCCCGTCGGCACTGGCCGGAAAAATTGGCACGCAGCCGGGTTATCGTTACGCCGGAGATTGGCCGAACGCCCTGAAACGCGCTCGGCGTGGATTCGGGTCGCGTCGGCGGTACCTTAGTGTAGCCGGTCGCTAATCCTGTAACTTTCAGCGAGCCGGAAAGCGCTCATCTGCGGCGTTACGGCTCGCTGAAAGTTACAGGATTAGCGACGGGGTACATTAGAATGCCTGGGCCGGCTGCAGGTACGAAATGGGCGCACCGGCATCATCCGGGAAAGTCACTTCTTCCCAGACCTCCCGCTGTGCCAGCAATTCTCGCAGCAAGGCATTGTTGAGCTCATGGCCCGATTTGTAGCCCACGAATCGGCCGATAAGACTTGCCCCGAGCAGATACAGGTCGCCAATCGCGTCGAGCACCTTGTGCTTGACGAACTCGTCGTCGTAGCGCAGCCCGTCGGCATTGAGTACCCGATAGTCGTCGACCACGACGGCGTTGTCCAGACTGCCGCCCAGCACCAGATTACGCTGACGCAGGAACTCGATGTCGCGCATGAACCCGAACGTGCGCGCCCGCGCCACTTCCTTGAGATAGGAGGTGGTCGAAAAGTCGAGATCCACCTTGCAGTTTCGGCTTCGGAACACCGGGTGATCGAATTCGATCTCGAAGGCCACGCGGAACCCGTCGTAGGGTTCGAAGCGCACCCATTTGTCGCCGTCGACAAGCTCCAGCGGTTTCTTGATTCGAATGAATCGCTTCGGCGCCGCCTGCTCGGCAATGCCCGCCGACTGGATCAGAAACACGAATGGCCCGGCGCTGCCGTCCATGATCGGCACTTCGGACGCGCTCAGGTCAACGTACAGATTGTCGATGCCCAGGCCTGCCAGGGCAGACATGAGATGCTCGATCGTGGCCACGCGCGTGCCGTCCTCACCTACCAGCGTAGTCGACAGCGCAGTGTCCCCGACGCGATCGGGGACCGCGGGTATTTCGAACACCGGATCAAGATCGACCCTGCGAAACACGATTCCGGTATTGACCGGCGCCGGCCTCAGCGTCATGACGACCTTCTCGCCATTGTGCATGCCAACGCCCGTCGCCCTAATGACGTTTTTCAGGGTTCTCTGCTTTATCACTGGCCCGGCACGCTCCTTTGCAAATCCGCGCGATAGTAGCACAGAGGCTGTCGACCCTCCGGAAATGTTGCGAAAATCTGACATCCGGACCGGAAAAAACGTGAACTGTTTATCAAACGGCCGGGCGCGCAATGGGATGTCGATCCGAACGGCCCGGCGAGTGACCGTCCGGATTCGACTGGCGCCGCGGCCGAAGTCAGTCGGCCTGATTGCGCAGAAAGGCCGGGATGTCGAGGTACTCGAACTCTTTTTGCTCGGCTTCCCGCTGACTTTGCGATTCGCGACTACCGCCGCGCGGTCCCGACTTTTGCTCCGGCGCTTCTTCGTCGCTGAATACCGGCAGGTCGTCGGTGCCGGTGCGCACGATCTGCATCGGCTTTTCCTTGCGCTGCATCCGCTTCTGGCCGAGCCCGGTGGCCACTACGGTGACCCGGATTTCGTCGTTCATGTCCGGGTCGATCACCGTGCCCATGACCACCGTGGCATCCTCACTGGCCAGATCGGCGATGGTGGATCCGACTTCCTCGAACTCGCGCATCGACAGGTTCATGCCGGCCGTGACGTTGACCAGGATGCCGCAGGCGCCCGCCAGGTTGATGTCCTCGAGCAGCGGGGATCCGATCGCAGACTGGGCGGCCATCAGCGCCCTGTCCTGTCCGGTTGCGCTGCCGGAACCCATCATCGCCATGCCCATTTCGGACATCACGGTGCGCACGTCGGCGAAATCGACGTTGATCAGCCCCGGGCGGGTGATCAGCTCGGCGATTCCCTGAACCGCGCCCGACAACACCTGGTTGGCGGCCTTGAACGCGTTGAGCAGGGTGATGTCCGGGCCGAGCACGCTCAGCAGCTTGGCGTTCGGGATGGTGATCAGCGAGTCGACGTGGTGGGTCAGTTCGTCGATGCCCTGCTGCGCCACGCCGAGGCGCCGCTGGCCCTCGAACGGAAATGGCTTGGTGACCACGGCCACCGTGAGAATGCCCATTTCCTTGGCCGTCTGCGCAATCACCGGCGCCGCGCCGGTGCCGGTGCCACCGCCCATTCCGGCGGTGATGAAAACCATGTCGCAGCCTTGCAGCATCTCGCAGATGCGATCGCGGTCTTCCAGCGCGGCCTGACGCCCGACTTCCGGGTTGGCGCCCGCGCCCAGACCCTTTGTGACGCTCGAGCCGATCTGCAGCGTCGACTTGCCCGAAAAGCTCTTGAGCGCCTGCGCGTCGGTATTGATCGAAATGAATTCGACGCCCTCGATCGCCGCGTCCAGCATCTGGTTGACAGCGTTTCCCCCGCCGCCCCCGATGCCGAGGACTTTGATCGTTGCGCTCGGTGTGTAGTTTTCTACCAGTTCAAATGCCATGATGGGTCTCCTTGCTCTCGCCGTTTTGAACACGGGGTTCGGAAAGCACGCGACACGCGAATCTTGTCGTTCGCTTGGTGCCGCGCACTGCCTTGCCCGCAACCTTGAAATTGAAAATTGGGTGACTGATCAAATTCATTCAGAACTCGCCCTGAAACCACTGCTTGAAACGCTCGATCATGCTGCCGGCCGCACCGCGCGGCCGGCCGCGTCCGGTACCGGGTCTGTCGAGCTTGCTGCCGCGCAGCAAAAGGCCCACGCCGGTCGCGTGGATCGGGTTGTTGACTACTTCCGAAAGACCGCTGACGTGCTGGGGCGCGCCCAGGCGCACCGGCATGTGCATGATTTCCTCGGCCAGTTCGACGACGCCCTCCATGCGCGCCCCGCCGCCGGTCAGCACCAGGCCGGCCGGCACCAGGTTTTCGCAACCCGACTGGCGCAGCTGCTTGTGCACATGGTTGAACAGTTCTCGATAGCGCGCCTCGACCACCTGGGCCAGGGTCTGACGCTCCAGCCGGCGCGGCGGCCGGTCGCCAACAGACGGCACCTGGATGGTCTCGTCGCTGGACGCCAGCTGCTCCAGCGCACAGGCGTACTTGATCTTGATTTCCTCGGCGTGCAGCGTCGGCGTGCGCAACGCGACGGCAATGTCGCTGGTGACCAGGTCGCCGGCGATCGGGATGCATGCCGTGTGTGCGATGGCACCGTCGGCAAACACCGCGATATCGGTGGTGCCGGCGCCGATATCGACCAGCGCGATGCCCAGCTCCTTCTCGTCTTCGGACAGCACCGATTCGCTGGACGCCAGCTGGTGCAGGATCAGGTCGTCGACCTGCAGGCCGCATCTGGCGACGCACTTGGTGACGTTTTGCACCGCGCTGACCGCGGCCGTGACCAGGTGCACCTGCACCTCAAGGCGAACGCCGGACATGCCGATCGGCTGGCGGATGCCGTCGGTCGAATCGATGACGAAGCCTTTGGGCAGCACGTGCAGGATGCGCTGGTCGGCCGGAATGGCCACGGCGCGTGCCGATTCGAGCACGCGCTCGACATCGGACTCGTCGACCTCGGAATCGCGAATCGCCACCGCACCGTGCGAATGACGGGAACTGACGTGGGTGCCCGCGATGCCGGCGAACACCGAATGAATCTCGCAGTCGGCCATCAGCTCGGCCTCCTCCACCGCGCGCTGGATCGACTGCTCGGTGGATTCGATATCCACCACCATGCCGCGCTTGAGGCCCCTGGACGCGTGCGAGCCCAGGCCGATCACCTCGACCCGGCCGTCGTCCTGGACCTCGCCGACGATCGCCACGATCTTGCTGGTGCCGATGTCCAGACCGACTACCAGCGACTTGTCCGGCTTTCTAGCCATGATTCGGTTCTGCTCCTGCTTGTGTGTTGGGCCGGGATTGCGGCGCCGGGCGCTCGCTGGAACGGGTCAGCCGTTCGACGTCCGCCGGGCGGCGGGTCAACGCCAGGCCGTTCGGGTAACGCAGATCGATGCTGGCGATCCGGCTCATTGCATTCAGGTCGGAACGAACGCTCAGGAAGCGTTCCAGGCGCGTTGAGACGTCTTCGCGGCCGAGCAGCAGTTCCAGCCCGGTGCCCAGCTCCAGTCGCCATGCACCACGCGGATCGAGTTCGACGCTTCGAATCTCCAGCCCGTGGGTCGCGAGGCGGGCGCGCATCCGCTGCCAGCTTTCGAATACTTCCAGCTCGCGGCCCTGGGGACCGTCGAGCCGCGCAAGACCCTGCATGCCGCCGGTGCCGGCGACCTCGAACAGTTCGCCACTGCGGCTGACCAGGGCGTGGTCCTGCCAGCGGGCGACGGCCTGCTGCTCGCTCACCGAAATCTGCAGCGCATCGGGCCAGTGCCGTGAAACCGAGGCCCGCTCAACCCAGGGCAGCGCTTCGACTTCGGCCCGCGCCCTGTCAACGTCGACAGCAAAGAAGCCGCGCCTGGCCTGCTGCGCCACCGCCGCCCGAATCTGCGCCGTGGTCAGACGCTCCAGGTCACCGGAGACTTCCAGCCACCGGATCGGCCAGTGCCTGGCCTCGTGCCAGCCGCCCAGCCACCAGACCGAGCCGGCCAGCGCAACCACGACAAGCGGGGCCAGCAACCACATCAATATCCGCCGCATGCTGCACCTCCCGCGGTTTCGAGAACGCGTGCGACCAGCTGATCGAAATCCAGGTCGGCGGCCGCCGCGGCCATCGGCACCAGGGAATGGTCGGTCATGCCCGGCACCGTGTTCGCTTCCAGCAGCCAGGGCCTGCCGTCGCCGTCGAGCAGGAAATCGATCCGGCCCCAACCCTTGCAGCCCAGTACACCGAAGGCTCGCAGCGCAAGCGAACGGAGTTCGGTCTCGAGCTCGGAGTTCAGGCCGCACGGGCAGTGATACTCGGTATCGCCGGCCTCGTACTTGGCGTCGAAATCGTAGAACTCGCGCGGGGTGACGATTCGGATCAGCGGCAGTGCCTGGTCATCCAGAATCGCGGCGGTATATTCCGGCCCCTGAATCATCCGTTCGACCAGCGCCGTTCGGTCATGTTCGAGCGCACGCTGCAGTGCGGGTTTCAACCCGGCGGGCTCGAGCACCCGGCTCATGCCGACGCTGGACCCCTCGCGAGCCGGTTTGACGAAAACCGGGAACTCGGCAGCATCTGCAATGAGGTCGGCATCGTCCGGCTTTTCGGCAACGTGCCATTCAGGTGTCGGGAGGCCGACCGCGCGCCAGACACGCTTGGTCTGCAGCTTGTCCATGGTCAGCGCCGAAGCCAGCACGCCGGAACCCGTGAACGGAACGCCGTAAAGCGTCAGCGCGCCCTGAAGGCAACCGTCTTCGCCGCCGCGGCCGTGCAGCATGTTGAAAACCGTGTCGACCTGGCCTTCGCGCGCCGCGTCGACAAGCGCACGGGGTCCGTCGAACGTAGTGTGGGCGACGCCCAGACGCTGCAGCGCGGCAGCAACCGCCCGGCCACTGCGCAGTGAAATTTCCCGCTCGGCGCTCTCGCCGCCGTAGACCAGCGCCAGTCGACCGAATCGGGCAGCGTCGATGCGGCTCATGTGTACGCCTCCTTGAGCATGCCGCCGAGCGCGCCGATGTCACCGGCGCCCATGACCAGCAACAGGTCCTGATCCTCGATGATGCCGCCAAGCGCTGCGACCGCGTCGTCTGGCGTCGCGATCCGCTCGACCCTGGCCCCGCGCTGTTCGATCGCCGCACCCAGCGCATCGGAACCGATACCCGGGATCGGCGCCTCGCCGGCCGCATAGATATCAACCAGCACCACCAGGTCGACCGAGGACAAAACGCGCGCGAAAGCGTCGAACTGATCGCGAGTACGGGTAAACCGGTGCGGCTGGAACACCAGCACCAGCCGCCGCTCGGGCCAGCCGCCCCGCGCCGCCTGGATCACGGCATCCAGCTCGGTGGGGTGATGTCCGTAGTCTTCGAACGCCGTTGCCGTGCCGGCCGGAAACGTCAATTCACCGATCTCTTCGAAGCGCCGACCGATGCCGGCGAATGCGTTCAGGCCCGACTCGATCTGTTCGGGCGAGAGGCCGAGTTCCCAGCTCACGGCGGCCGCGCCCAGCGCATTGAGCACGTTGTGACGGCCCGGCTGCGCCAGGCTGACCTTCAGCGCCTGATCGCGCCCGGGGAGCCGGAGATCAAAATTCATCGTGCGTCCACGCTGCCGAATATTTTCGGCCCGCACGTCGGCGCCATCGGCCAGACCATAGGTGATGACGGTGCGGCCCACGGACGGGACCAGTTCGGCTACGTGCGGGTCGTCTATGCACATGACGGCCACGCCGAAGAACGGCAGGTGATGCAGGAATTCCAGAAACGACTGCTGCAGGCGGTCGAAGCTGCCCTGGTAGGCATCCAGATGATCCCTGTCGATGTTCGTGACCAGAGAAATGACCGGCTGCAAGAGCAGGAACGAGGCATCCGACTCGTCGGCCTCGGCCACCAGGTAACGCCCCTGGCCGAGTCGTGCGTTGGTGCCGAAGGCGTTGACCAGCCCGCCGACGACGAACGTGGGATCCATGTCCGCGCCGGCCAGCAGGCTGGCGATCAGCGACGTGGTGGTGGTCTTTCCGTGCGTGCCGGCAACCGCGATCCCGGCCCGGAAACGCATCAGTTCGCCGAGCATTTCCGCCCGCGGGACGACCGGGATACGCGCTGCGCGTGCAGCCAGCAGTTCCGGATTGTCATCGGCGATGGCGCTGGAAGACACGACCACGTCGACCTTTTCAACCAGTCGCGGGTCGTGTCCAACCGAGATCCGGATGTCGGCGGCACGGAGGTGCTCGAGCACTGCCGACGCCCTGAGGTCCGAGCCGGTGACCTCGAAACCGAGGTTGGCCATGACCTCGGCAATGCCACTCATGCCGGCACCGCCGATGCCGACGAAGTGAATCCGGCGCACGCGGTGCATGAGACTTGGTGCAGGACGCTCCGCGACCCTCACGCCAGCACTCCCGCGCACACTCGCGCCACCTTGGCTGCAGATTCAGGCTCCGCCCGCCGGCGCGCGATCGTCGCCATGCGCGCAAGTTCCGGTCTGGACAGGCCTTCGATCAGTCCGGCGAGCTGACCCGGCGTGAATTCAGCCTGCGGCACCAGCCAGCCGGCACCGGCGTCGACCAGGAAGCGTGCGTTCGCCGTCTGATGATCGTCGACGGCGGCCGGGAACGGCACCAGGATGGCCGGTACCCCGGCGGCGGCGAGCTCGGCCACGGTCAGTGCTCCGGCCCGGCAGATCGCAAAATCGGCCCAGGCCCAGGCTTCCGCCATATCGTCCACGAATTCGGCGACGCGCGCCTCGATCCCGGCATTCTTGTAATTCTGTTCAGCCGGTTGCAGTTGTCGTCCGGCCTGATGCCGGACTTCGGGACGCTCTTCGGCGGGAAGCCGGGCCAGGGCCTTGGGCACCACCTGGTTGAAAACGCTTGCGCCCTGACTGCCGCCGATCACCAGCAGCCGGAGCGGTCCTGATCTTTTTTCGTAGCGCACTGCCGGCTCAGGCAGTTCGCTGATTTCGCGACGGACCGGGTTGCCGGTCACCAGCGCGCGCTCGAATACGTTGGGAAAACCGGTACACACGGCTTTTGCCCAGGGTCGGAGCAGGCGGTTGGTCCAGCCGGCCACCGCATTCTGCTCGTGAATGACCAGCGCAATGCCCATCAGCCTTGCCGCGATGCCGGCCGGCCCCGCGGCGTAACCGCCCATGCTCAGCACACAGCCGGGGCGGTCTTGCTTGAAGATCCTGCGCGCCTGCAGCATGGCGCGCAGGATGCGCACCGGGGCCGCCAGCCAGCCCGCAAGCCCGCGACCGCGCAAGCCCTGGATACCGACCCGGTTCAAATCGAAGCCGGCGGCCGGAACCAGGCGATTCTCCAGTCCGTGCGGCGTGCCCAGCCAGGACACCTGTGCACCGGCTTCACGCAGCACCTGCGCCACCGCCAGGCCCGGGAAGATATGGCCCCCTGTGCCGCCGGCAAGAATCGTGACCCGGGCCCCTTTCGGAAGCTCGAAGATCGCGCTTGGGTGTGGCTGGCGCATCATGCCGCCCACTCCCGCTGGTGTCTTGGCCGTGCGAGTTGCTGCTGGTCGAGTTCACGCGCGATCCGGACCACCAGGCCGAGGCCGAGGAGCATCATCAGCATCGAGCTTCCCCCGGCAGAAACGAGCGGCAGGGTCAGGCCCTTGGTCGGAAGCACCCCGAGATTCACGCCGATGCTGACCAGTGCCTGCAATCCGATCCAGAGCCCGATGCCAAACGTGGTGAACGCGGCGAATACCGATCCAGCAGCGTGCGCGCGCAAGCCGATGCGCATTATCCGCACCACCAGCACGGCAAACAGCGCCAGTACGGCAGTGATGCCCAGAAGGCCGAGTTCCTCGGCCAGGATGGCGAAAATGAAGTCGGTATGGGCCTCCGGCAGGTAAAACAGTTTCTGCACGCTGCCGCCTATGCCCACGCCGGAGACCTCGCCGCGGCCAACGGCGATCAGCGCCTGCACCAACTGGAAGCCAGCGTTGTACGGGTCCGAAAACGGATCGCCGAAGCTGGTCAAGCGCTGCAGCCTGTAAGGTTCCAGCGCGGCGAAAGTCACCAGTGGCAACGCGGCAAGGCCCAGCAGCGAAAGCGACTTCCAGGCTGCGCCGGCGAGCCAGACCATTCCGCCCAGAATCGCCATCAGGACCAGCGCCGAGCCCATATCCGGCTGCTTGAGCAGGATTGCGGCGACCAGGCCGCCGACCAGCAACGGCTTCAGCGTATCCATCAAGCCGGCCTCACCAAGACCGGGCCGGCGAGCGAGATACCCGGCGATGTAGATGATCATCAACAGTTTCACCGCCTCGACCACCTGGAACCGGAACAGGCCCAGATTGAGCCAGCGCGTGGCGCCGTTGACCGTGACGCCCAGGCCGGGAACCAGCACCGCCGCCAGCAGCAGCAACGCCAGCAGCAGGCATATCCGGCCGGTCTTCTCGAGAATTGAGGTATTCAGCCATTGGACAGCTACAGCCAGGCCCAGGCCGAGCACCACGAATATCAGGTGGCGGCTGAAGAAATGCCATTCTCCAACCGAGTACTTCTCGGCCACGGCCACCGAAGTGGATGCGACCATGACCAGCCCAATGGCCAGCAGCGCCAGTATCGAAAGTACCAGCGGCTGATCTATCGACACGCCTCGGGCCGGATCGGAATAGCGCCTTGCCTGTCTGCGCACGGCGGTCATCAGCGCACCTTCAAGGTTGCAAGACCGACCAGCACCAGCATCACGGCGATGATCCAGAAACGCACGATGACCTTGGGTTCGGGCCAACCCTTGAGTTCGAAGTGGTGATGGATGGGCGCCATGCGGAAGATGCGCTTGCCGGTGAGCTTGAACGAAGCCACCTGCATGATCACCGAGACCGTTTCGAGCACGAAGATGCCGGCCATCAGGAAGAACACCAGTTCCTGGCGCACGATGACAGCGATCACGCCGAGCGCGGCGCCGACCGAAAGCGCGCCCACGTCGCCCATGAAGACCTGGGCCGGATAGGTGTTGAACCAGAGAAAGCCGAGGCCGGCGCCGGCCAGCGCCGAACAGATGATGGCCACTTCCCCGGCCCCTGGAATGAACGGGAAGCCGAGGTAGTCGGCGAAGATCGCGTTTCCGGCGGCGTAGGCGAAGATGCCGAGACCGATCGCGACCATCACCGCCGGCACGATCGCCAGGCCGTCCAGCCCGTCGGTCAGGTTGACCGCATTGGAAGACCCGACGATCACGAAATAAGTCAGGACGATGAACGCCGGGCCCAGCGGCAGCATCACATCCTTGAAGAACGGCATCAGCAGCGTCGTGGCGCCGGGCACGTCCGCGGTGGCGTACAGGAACACCGCAGCGCACAATGCGGCAAGGGACTGCAGCGCGTACTTGGCGATGGCGCTCAGACCCTTTGAATCGTTGTACTTCAGTTTTCGATAGTCGTCGACGAATCCGATCATGCCGAACGCGGCAGTCACGAAAAGCACGGTCCAGACGTAGCGATTGACGATGTCGGCCCAGAGCACGGTCGATACCAGCACCGAGATCAGGATCAGCGCACCGCCCATGGTCGGCGTTCCAGCCTTGTCGAAATGCGTGCGCGGGCCCACTTCGCGGATCGGTTGTCCGAGCTTGCGCGCGGTCAGGTAGCGGATGAACACCGGTCCTACCGCCAGCGAAACCACCAGCGCCGTCAGCGCCGCCATGATCGTGCGGAAGGTGATGAACCCGAATAGCGCGATATCCAGCGCCAGGATGTCCTCGAACAGCCACATCAACACGATGCCACCTCTCCGAAGCTGAGCCGGTCGATGAGCCGTTCCATATGCGCCGAACGCGACCCTTTGACCAGACAGGTCACGCCCGATTCAATGAGGCCCAGCATGCGCCGCGCCATGGCGTCCAGGTCATCGAACGCTTCGCCCCCGGCGCCGAATGCGTCGACCACCGTTCCGGCGTGACTGCCGATTGCGAACAGCCGATCGATGCCGAGGTCGCATGCATATCGCCCGATTTCACCATGCAGCCCGGTGCTTCGTTCTCCCAGTTCAGCCATCTCGCCCAGCGCCAGCCAGCGCTTGCCCGGGCGGGCCGCAAGCACCTGCAATCCGGCGCGCAGCGACGCCGGATTGGCGTTGTAGCTGTCGTCGATCAGATGCCAGCCGCCACCCATCTCGCGCTCGCTCAACCGCCCGGGAAGCCTCTCGACCGAGGCCAGGCCTCTGGCAATCGAATCGATGTCCGTGTTCAGGGCAAGCGCGGCTGCAGTCGCCGCCAGCGCATTCATCCGGTTGTGCTCGCCCGGCAGCGCCAGTTCGAGCCTGAAGGTTCCCGACGGCGTGACCACGCGATCGTCGCCTTCCAGCCTGACGTCGGCGCAGGCGGAACGACCGAATCCCAACTGGCGGCTTTCGGTGCAAAGTCCGCGCCAGTAGTCGTAATAATCGTCGTCGCGATTGATCACCGCAACGTCCTCGGTGCCAAGCGCGGCGAACAGTTCACCCTTGGTGCGGGCAACACCCTCGATGCTGCCGAGGCGCTCCAGATGGGCCGGTCCGGCGTTGGTGACCACGCCCACGTCGGGCCGCGCCATGGTCGCCAGGTAGTCGATGTCGCCGGGCTTGCCGCAGCCCATTTCGATCACCGCGTAGCGATGCTGTTCCCCAAGCGCGGCCAGCGTCAGCGGCACGCCGATTTCATTGTTGTAGTTGCCCCGCGTGGCCAACGTGGGCGCGTTGGTTCGCAGGATAGCCGCCAGCATGGTCTTGACCGTGGTCTTGCCGTTGCTGCCGGTCACGGCCACGACGCGCACGTTCATCGCCTGGCGCCAGGCTCGGGCCAGTCTGCCCATGGCCTGGACGACATCCTCGACCACGATCTGCGCAAGCGGCGCGTCGACCGTGCGCGAGACCAGTGCGGCAGCGGCGCCGCTGCCAGCGACATCGATCACGAAACGATGACCATCGACCCGCTCGCCGAGGAGCGCGCAGTAAAGGTTTCCGCGCTTGAGCGCGCGCGAATCCTGAGTCATGCCGACGAACGCGCCGCCATCGCTATTTCCCGGCGGAAGATGCAGCCGACCGTCAACGATTGCTGCCGCCTGTTCGAGTTCGAAACGGATCATGCAGCCTCCCCCAGCGCGTTGCGCACCGCGTCGAAATCACTGAAGGCAATGACGCGATCGCCCAGGTCCTGGGTCTGTTCATGGCCCTTGCCTGCGACCAGCACGCAATCGGACGATGCCGCGACGGCGACCGCGCAACCGATCGCCTGGCGCCGGTCCGGGATCACGCGCGCGCGATCAGGCCGCGCCATGCCGGCCTGGATTTCGCGCAGGATCTTCACCGGATCTTCGCCCCTGGGATTGTCGTTGGTCAGAATCACCTCGTCTGCCAGGGACTCGGCAATGCGACCCATCATCGGGCGTTTGCCGCGATCACGCTCACCGCCGCAGCCGAATACGCAGACCAGCCGCTCCGGGCTCATTTCGCGCAGAGCGCCCAACGCGTTGGCCAGCGCATCCGGGCTGTGCGCATAGTCGATCACCACGCGCTGCCCTCCAGGCCCGTCGATCCGATTCATGCGCCCGGGCACCGGATGCAGCCCGGACACGATTTCAATGATGTCGGGCATGTTGTAGCCACGCGTGACCAGCTCGGCGACGACAATCACGATATTGCTGGCGTTGATCCTTCCAATCAGGCCGCTGCGGCAACAGACCCGGCCCTCGGGTGTATTCACGTCCAGCTGCAGGCCTTCCAGCGTTGCTGTCCGAATGGTTCCGAGCACCTCGGGCCCATTCGACTTTTCCAGCCCGTAGCGAACGAGACCCGGCGAATCGCTCAGCGCGGCGGCCAGCCGCCGGCCGAATTCATCATCGATATTGATCAGCTGATGTCTGCTCGCGTAGTCGGTGAACAGTCGCGCCTTCGCCCGCCCGTAGGCCTCCTGCGTGCCGTGATAGTCCAGATGGTCGCGCTCGAGATTGGTGAAGATCACGCTGCCAAAGCGCAGGCCGGCCAATCGCCGCTGATCAAGGGCGTGCGACGAGGCCTCGATCACGACCTTGCTGCAACCGGAATCGCGCAGATCGGCCAGCGCCTTGTACAACGACGGCAGGTCGGGCGTGGTATGGGAAGCAACCGACAAAGCAGCCGGCCGGCCGATGCCAAGCGTGCCGATCATCGCGCCGTCAAGCGCGCCGGCCAGCAGCCAGGCGACCGACGATTTGCCGTTGGTGCCGGTCACGGCCGTCAGGTCCAGCGCCGATACCGGATCGTCCCAGAAACGTTCGCACAGCGTGTGCAGTCTGCTTGCGAGATCGGGCAATTCGACGCAACGTGCCTGAATATCGGCCGGTACCGGCGCACGACCATCGTGCAGCACCACGGCTGCGCCGGCATCCAGGGCCGATGCGGCATGCGCAATACCGTGCGCCTGGCCGCCCTGCAATGCCACGAATGCATCGCCGGGCATCGTCCGGCGCGAATCCACGACGAGTCCGGCGACCGTCAGCGCCGGAATCTGCCGCGGCGCAGCCAGGCCTTCAAGAATCCGGTCGAGTGTCTTCATGGCGAATCTCCAGCCATGGTCATCAGCGACGACACATCGTCCGGGGGAACGTTCATCAAACGCAGTGCATCGGCCATCACGCGCCCGAACAGCGGACCAGCGACCAGGCCGCCGTAGTAGGCTTCGCCGCCGGGATCCTGGATGACGACCACTGCAGCCAGGCGCGGGCGTGTAACAGGGGCGAATCCGGCGATGCTGGAAACATAGCGATCGTTGTATCCCGACACGCCGACCTTCCGCGACGTCCCGGTCTTCGCCGCCACGCGATATCCATCAAGGGCGGCACGGCTCGCCGTGCCGTCCGGGCCCGTGACGGTCTCGAGCATGTCGGCAAGCTGGGTGGCCAGCGTCGGATCCATGACGCTCTGCGCCGGATTGTCGGATTCGAGAATGAAACTCGGCTGTCGCAGGCGGCCGCCGTCGGCAACCGCGGCCATGGCACGCGCCAGTTGCAGCGGGGTTACCGAAAGACCGTATCCGTAGGCCAGGGTGGCCTGCTCGAGCTTGCGCCAGCGCTGATAGTCGCGCAGCACGCCGGCCGACTCGCCGGGAAAGCCCGAACCGGTCACACGCCCGAAGCCCAGGCGCGAATACATGCTCCACATGTGCTGGGCATCCATTGCCATGGCCAGCTGGACCACACCGACATTCGACGACTTGGTCAGCACGCCGGTCACGGAGAGTTCGCCGTAGTTGCGGAAATCCTCGATCGTGTGTCCCGATACAGTCATGTAGCCGGGTGCGGTGTCGATGATCATCTCGGGCCGGGCCAGCCCGGCTTCCATGGCTGCGGCAACCACGAACGGCTTGACGACCGAACCGGGTTCAAGCACATCGGTGAGCGCGCGGTTTCGGATGCCTTCGGTGGAATCGCGCTCGCGTGCGTTCGGGTTGAACGACGGATAATTGACCATCGCCAGGATGGCGCCGGTGTTCACGTCCAGCACCACCACCGAGCCCGAGCGCGCCTGATGTTCGGCAATTGTCGAGACCAGTTCGCGGTAAGCCAGGTACTGCAGACGCCGGTCCAGGGTCAGCTGCAGTTCGCGTCCGGCCTGTGCCTCGCGCACCAGCTCGATGTCCTCGACCACTCGGCCGAGGCGATCCTGGATGACACGTTTCATCCCGGTGCGACCGGTCAACCAGCTGTCATACGCCAGTTCCAGGCCTTCCTGGCCCACGTCATCGACGTTGGTCATGCCCACGACCTGTGCGCTGACGTCTGCAGTGGGGTAGAAACGTTTGTATTCGCGCTGCAGGAATACGCCTGGAATGTCGAGCTGGCGGACGCGGTCGGCCAGTTCCGGGCGAATCCGGCGGATGATCCAGACGAACTGGCGGTCGGCGCGCTGGCTGAGACGACGCTGGATGGCGTCGGCATCTTCGCCCAGCACGCTGGCCAGCAGCGGGATGCGGTCGGCTGCCTGAAGCAGTTCACCGGGATGCGCCCAAACCGACTCTACCGGCGTGGAGACCGCCAGCGGCTGGCCGTTGCGATCGACGATGCGGCCGCGCATGGTCGGAATTTCCACCTGGCGCAGGAAGCGCGCCTCGCCTTCTTCCTGGAGAAACTCGGTATCCATGACCTGCAGCTTGATGGCGCGCGCAACCAGGCCCACCGCCGCCAGGCCCATCAACCCGATCAGAAGCGCCACGCGCAGGCGACAGATTCCGACGCTGTTGCGCGGATCAGCCATCTTCGGCCACCAGAACTCGGACCTTGCCGGGCGATTTCATCCGCAGACGGTCCAGCGCCTGCTTCTCGATCCGGCCGGTCTCGCCCAGCCAGGCCAACTCTATCTGCAGGCGCGACCACTCGACCTGATGCTGATCGTGCCGGCCGCCTTCGCGCTCGAGCGCGATGAACAATTGGCGGCCCTGATGCTTGAGCGCCACCAGCGAAACCGCGCTGGCGACGACACCCATCAACAGTATGCCGAACAGGGCCCAGAACTTCATGCCGAACCTCCAACAGGGGCGTCGGCAAGGCGTTCGGCGACGCGCATGCGGGCTGATCGGGCCCTGGGGTTGATCGATTCTTCTTCTTTGGTCGGGCGCACCAGCTTGCCTATTGTCTTGAGGCGCGGCGAGAAAGAAGGCGCGCTGGGCATGCGCCGGCTGGCCGGCGGCGCGCTCGAAGCTTCACGAATGGCCTGCTTGACCCGCCGGTCTTCCAGCGAGTGAAAGCTGATCACGACCAGCCGCCCGGCCGGTGCCAGCGCATCGATGGCTGCCTGCAACGCCTCGTCGAGCGCGTCCAGTTCTGCGTTGACGGCAATTCGGATGGCCTGAAAAGTTCGCGTTGCAGGATGAATGCGGCTGGCGCGAGCCGCGCCGGCTGGCACCGCCTTTTCGACCAGCGCAGCCAACGCCGCAGTGGTCCGGATCGGCTCGGATTGGCGGGTCTCGACAATCGCCCTTGCGATGCGACGCGAAAATTTCTCCTCGCCGAGTTCGAACAAGACCTTGACCAGGCGCGCCTCGTCGACGTCGGCCAGCCAGTCGGCGGCAGAGGTGCCGGCATCCGGATCCAGCCGCATGTCCAGGGGGCCGTCGTGACGGAAACTGAAACCGCGCTCGGGTGAATCCAGCTGCGGCGAAGACACGCCGAGATCCATCAGGATCCCGTCGACGCCGGCTTCCGGCGCCAGGTCGCGGACCACCGCACCCAGATCGCGGAAATTGCACCGGACCAGCCGCAGGCGGGCATCGCCGCCGAATTCGCGCTCTCCGAACGCGATCGCGTCGGGATCGGCGTCCAGCGCGATCAGCAGACCGCGCGAGCCAAGCCGCTCAAGAATAAGCCGCGCGTGCCCGCCACGACCGAAGGTCGCGTCCATGTAGGTACCATCCGCACGCACGTTCAAGGCGCTCACTGCCGCCTCCTCAAGTACCGGAACATGTTCCATCACAGCACCAGCTCGGCCATTTCGGCTGAGGCCTGCTCCTGTATCGACCGCTCCTCTTCGGCTCGCCGCTGGTTGAGCACGTTCTCGTTCCACACTTCGAACCGCGCGCCCATGCCCATCAGCACAACCTTCTTCTCCAGACCGGCAACCTGTCGTAGCGTCTGCGGCAGCAGCAATCGGGCACTGCCGTCCAGCTCGAGCTGCGTCGCCGAACCCACCAGGCGGCGCTGAAGCCCCCGGTGGCTGGGGTTGAAAGTGGAAAGCGCCATGACCTGATCGCGCACCCGCTCCCACTCCGGTTCCGGATACAGCCACAGGCAACCGGAATCGAACGCCGAGTAGGTCAGCACCAGGCGATTGCCCGAGGCCTCCTCGACCGATTCTCGATACCGCGTGGGCAGCGCCATGCGGCCTTTCGCGTCCAGGTTGATGGCTGTTTCACCGAAAAACATGGTTTGGGCCGTTTACTCCACTATTTCCCACAATTTCCCACTCAGCGCCACAATAGACCCTGCTCAAGGGGCTGTCAAGCGGAAATTCCAAGCAAATTCAGGGGCGAAGCGGGGTTTGGCGCGAATCGCTGAACGTATGAACAGTAGTTCGAAGCGCCGATTTTTCGATCGGGCAACCGGAATGGCTATCGCCGCGGTCGCGGTGTCCAACGCGACCGCGCGACCGGAAACGAATTCAGCGTCGAACGTTCGACTTCACGGCCACCCCTGTTTCGCCACGCGCTGCGCTTGGCGAAATGAAGTTGCAGTCGAAGTTGAACGTTACAAGCACGCGATCATGGGCATGGGCGCCCACCGCCCTCAACCCTGTGGCGCGACACCCATCTCCTGCAGCGCCTTGCGCGCCTGCTGACCGGTAGGTGTATCCGACTGCGCAGCCACCTGGAAATTCTCGATCGCCGCGGCGCGGTTTCCCGAATTGCGCTCCACGATGCCCAGGTAGTAATGCCCTGTGGCGGTCGGCATGCTTTCCAGGCTGGCCTGGAGATCGACGCGGGCCTGCGCGTGCCGACCCAGCTCGGTGCGCACCATGCCGCGCTTGAGGTGGTGATAGAACCAGCCCTGGTTGCGCTCCAGGGCCTGCGTGTAGGCCTGGTCGGCGCGCTGAAAGTCTTTTTGCTCGGCCAGAGCGTCGCCTCGCAGCGAATAGAAAAGGGCTTCGCCGGGTTCGATCTCGATGGCCTGACGTGCCTTGTCCAGGGCCGCCTGTGCATCGCCTTCCTGCAGTGTCTTCACACCCTCGTCGTAGGCCTCATAGGCCGGTTGTGCACGTTTCAGGCGCGCGATCTGGCGCTGATATTCTTCCCGGCCGATTTCGCCGTAATCCCCGAGTTCGGCCAGCAACTGGCGATTGTTCTCGACACGCTCGGGGCTGGGTGGATGGGACGCGAACAGGGCGGAAAAGATGTCCTGCTGCCGGCCTTCGGAAATTCGCACGAAGGTCTCCTGCAGTTCCACCGCGCCCCTGGGGTTGTAGCCGGCGCGCCGCATGTAGCGCATGCCGTACAGATCGGATTCCCGCTCGGCCTCGCGCGAATAGCGGCTGGAAATCAGCGCCGCCCCGACCATGCCACTGAGCAGCGCCACTTCCATGTAGCCCTCGTCGTCGGTCGCGGCCCCGACGGCAATGCCGCCGGCCAGTACGGCACCCTGAAGAAGCAGACTGCGCGACTGGTTCTGGGCACCATGAGCGGCAGCTGAGTGCACGATTTCGTGGCTGAGTACGGCGGCCAACTCGGCTTCGCTTTCCATTTCGGTCAGCAGTCCTCGGTTGATCGAGATCTTGCCTCCCGGCAGCGCCCAGGCATTCGGCACTGATTCATTGATCACCGCGAATTCGTAAGGAAGATCGCGATCGGAAACTGCAGCGAGCCTCTGGCCGACTTGCTGAACGTAGTCGACCAGGCCGGGATCCAGCGTGAAATCTCCGCCCTGGGACTGTCGCAGCGGCGCGTAATTCTCGGCGCCGACATCCAGCTCCCATTGCTCGCCCATCAAACTGAGATTGCGCTCGCCGGTCACCGGGTTGACGGCGCAGCCGGACGCCAGCAGCGTGACACCGGCGATGAACACGATGACCAGGTGATTTCTGCGCATGGTTCTGACTTCCTCTCACGTTAGGCGGATTCTAATGCACCCCCGTGCTGCGCGCCATCAGTGGATGTGACGCAATTTTCGGCTTCGGGAAGGCCGCGGCTCGATGATTCCCAGTGATCCAGGGTCAGCGTGATCGGCTTGCCGTCATCCTGATGCACGATCCGCACCGGCATCCAGCCCAGCGACTCGGCATGCCAGGCCGTGTAGTTGCGACTGGAGCCTTGTTTGCGAAACCGCTTGAAAACGGCTGTCCGGTAACAGCGTCCGTCGATTTCCAGCAGTTCCGTGCCGTTGTAGCGGTATTCCTGCCGCTCGATTGCGTCGCGTTCCAGCACCTGCATGCCAAAGCTTTCGAAGACCGGAGCCTGCTCTGCAATCCTGGCAACGGCGGCCAGGCGAAGACTCAGCGGGTCGACCACGCCGATTTCCAGCGGAACGATCAGATCCTCTTCATGCGTGCGGGTATCGGTCTGCATTTTCTGCCAATCATAGCGATGCTGCCAGAATCGGTCGCTGCCCGGCTCGCGCGAAACGTGGTGGTAGGTCAGCGGCAGCACACGGCCCTTGTACCACTGGAACCAGGAGGTCTCGGTCGTCGAGATTCCCAGCATTCTGATGTACCAGGCTGTGGCCTGGGATTCGATGGCATAGTGCCAGAGTCCATCTTCGCGCCGGGTGAGTTCGACGTCCACGCGCCCAATGTCGGCGTTGCCGCGGGTGACCGTGTAGGACGCCCGGTAAGGCTCGAAGGGCGGCGATTCACCGGCCAGCGCGCAACAGGCGCCCAGCGTCGTCGAAATCGCAATCAAGAACCGGCGGAGTGTGATTGGACGTACGGTCATCTGGTTTCTCATACCTGACTCCGACCGAATTGGCGATCAATAGTGCCAGCGCCGCCGGATAAAGTCTGTGTTCCTGCTTCAGTACCCGCTCGGCCAGGATGTGGGCATTGTCGCCTTCGCGAATCGGCACCTGCGCCTGGGCAATCACCGGGCCTGCATCGAGATCCGGCGTCACCCAGTGGACACTCGCACCATGCACGGCGTCGCCTGCCGCCAGCGCTCGCGAATGCGTATCCAGCCCGCGGTACTTGGGAAGCAGGGATGGATGAATATTGACCAGTCGGCCGGAATGCCGTTGGACAAAGCCCGTCGATAGCACGCGCATGAAGCCGGCCAGCGCGATCAGACGGGGCCGGAAACCGGAAATGACTTCGGCCAGAGCCGTTTCGAACGTGCCTCGACCAGGGAAAGCCTTGCGCGGAACCATGGCGGTATCAATGCCCTTCGCTGCCGCCAGCTCGAGGCCCGGGGCAAGTCCATCGGCAATGACGGCGTGGACCGGCACAGGGAGCACGCCGCGGGCATAAGCATCGACAAGCGCCATCGCATTGCTGCCGCGACCGGATATCAGTACGACCAGACCGTCATGCTTCATGCGTCGCCGAATCGCACCCGCGCCTGGCCGGCTTGAACGCGACGAACGCGGCCGATCACGGGCGCACGCGCGGAATCAGGACCGCAGAGCCGATCGGCCACCTTGTCGGCGTCGGCCTCGGGCACCACCAGCACGAATCCGATCCCGAGATTGAAGGTCCGACGCATCTCGGACACATCGATTCGGCCGACTTCGGCCAGCCACGAAAACAGCTCCGGAGGCCGCCATGCGGACGTATCGATATTCACGCCGAATCCGTCCGGCATGACTCGCACGATGTTCTCGTCCAGGCCGCCGCCGGTGATGTGAGCCATTCCGCGAATGTCGAAATCGGGCAGCAGCGGCAGCACGTCCGAAACATATATCCGGGTGGGCGCCATCAGCGCTTCGATTCGCTGTGCATTGCACTCGGCGTCGCCCGCCCTTTCAAGCACCTTCCGGATCAGGGAATAGCCGTTGCTGTGCGGACCCGACGAAGGCAGCCCCAGCAGTACGCAGCTGTCGTCGATGCGCGCACCGTCGATGATCCGATCGCGCTCAACCGCGCCAACGGCGAAGCCGGCCAGGTCATATTCGCCGGGCGGGTACATGCCGGGCATTTCGGCGGTTTCGCCGCCGATCAGCGCACAGCCTGCCTGTTCACAGCCGGCCGCGATGCCCTCGATGACTTCGGCCGCGGCGTCGACTTCCAGTTTCCCGCAGGCGTAATAGTCAAGGAAGAAAAGCGGTTCGGCCCCGCTTACGAGAATATCGTTGACGCACATTGCAACAAGATCGATCCCGATACCGCAGTGGCGGTCGAATTCACGCGCGAGCAGCAGCTTGGTACCGACCCCGTCAGTGCCGGAAACAAGCACCGGGTCCATGAAGCGGCGGCCGAGATGGAACAAGCCGCCGAAGCCGCCGAGTCCTCCCATGACTTCGCGGCGGGCGGTGCGTTTGACGGCCGGCTTGATGCGCTCGACCAGACGGTTGCCCGCGTCGATGTCCACGCCGGCGCTCTTGTAGCTGAGATTTGAATCGAATTTTCCGGTCATCTGCTGCAGTCTCGAAAGGTTGCTCGGGATCAACGTGTGCATTGTGCCCCAAAGCCGCAGCCCGCAAGGCGTCGGCTCGCCAGCCGGCCGCGCGACCGCGCCCCGCGATCGGAACCGGTTCACCTGTTCGGTGATCGGCGTGCTGTGCTATCTTTTCGAGCGTGAATATTCCACGTCTACTGACCGTGTTGCTGGCCCTGGCCTGCGCATCTCCCTGGACCCTTGCCCAGGACGATCTCTACGTCGGCGAAGCCGTTGTCGAAAGCAGCCGGCCGGGAAACCCGGCGCCGCAACCGGCAACCGGCTCGGATCCGATTCTGGATGCGTTGAACCAGGTGCTGGTCCGGTTGACCGGACGCGTCGGCGAAAACGTCGTCGCCGAGCTGGGAATCGACACGCAAAAGGCTTCAGCCTTGGCGCTGGGCCGACAGTTCCGGCGGGCCGAAGTGCCGGGCGCCGGCGGTTCGATGATCGTGGAGCGACGCCTGCGCGTGGACTTCGACGCCGAAGCCATCGATCGCCTGATCGACGAATCCGGGTTGCTGCGATGGGGTTCCGAAAGACCTGAACTGCTGCTCTGGATTGTCGTGGAGGGCGACCGCGGTGCCGAATACCTGGAACAGGACCGCATCCTTCAGCACGCTATCGAGGAACTGGGGTTTCGCTACGGAATCGACCTGACGCGACCCATTCTCGACGCAAGTGATCGCGTCGAAGTGACGCCGGCCGATGTCCGTGGCGGGTTTACCGGTGTTGCCACAGCGGCCATGAAGCGTTACGGCGCCGACGGCGTCATCATGCTGGACCTCAGGCCGAACGGCAATTTCTGGACCGGACGATGGGCCTGGCGCATCGATGACCAGGAAAGCGCTTTTCAGCGCTCGGGTGCGCAACCCCGCGACGTCATGGAACTGGGCCTGGGTCGGATCGCCGAAGCGCTGGCCGCAAGATTTTCGGTGCGCCCTTCCGGCGGCCACGATCAGCGTCTGGTGATTTCCGGTATCGATACGACCGCCCATTACGCGGAAGTGAAACGGTTCCTGGAGAGCCTCACCGGCGTGGAAACGGTCCGCGTCATTTCAGCGGCCGAATCGGGCATGACATTCTCGATTCGATCGGCCACCGACAGGCTTCGCCAGCGAATCGAATTGACCGGCCCGCTGGAATTCCGGCGCCACGACCTGGCGACCGATACGCTCCACTATCGGTTTGCGCTGTAGCGACGGAGTCGGACCATGCTGTCGCTGCGAGACCTGCCCAACGTTTTGACGGTTACGAGAATGCTGCTGGTCGGGCCGCTTGTCTACCTGCTGCTGACCGAAAGATATACCTCCGCATTGGTGCTTGCTGTTGTGTCTGGCGTGAGCGACTGGCTGGATGGCGCTCTGGCGCGCCGCTTCAACTGGCAGAGCAAGTTCGGCGGCGTGTTCGATCCGCTGGCCGACAAAACGTTGATGATCGCCGTCTACGCCGCCCTGGCCTGGCTGGGTCATCTACCCGCCTGGCTGTTCTGGCTGGTCGTGCTGCGCGACCTGGTGATCGTCACCGGCGGTCTGATTTATCACTATCGGATCGAGCCGTTTCGCGCCGAGCCTACCCGCCTGTCGAAGTTCAACACGTTGTGCCAGGTGTTGTTGATGTGGGCGATTCTGACCGCGCTCGCCGGCCTTGCGCTGCCGCAGGCGCTGATTCATGGGCTGGTATGGCTGGTCGCCTTTACCGTGCTCGCGACGATGTTCCAGTACGTGCTCGTCTGGGGTTTTCGAGCTCGCGAGATCGTACGCCAGCGCGCGCCGGAATGAGCATGCCACAACTTCCTCTTTCGCTGACGCCACCGCGTCGGAAACGGCTGGACAACTTCGTCACCGGCGCGAATATATCGCTTGTCAGTTCACTCCGGCATGGCCTGCAGGAACGCGGATGGGTGTTCCTGCGCGGGCCCGAAGGCATCGGCAAGTCGCACCTCGCGCTCGGCATTCTGGCCGAATGGTCGGCCGACCACAGGCGCGCCTGCTATGTGCCATGCCGCGAGCCGGGTGCGGCCGGGCTGCTGTCCAGCGGCGATGCCGAACTGGCGGTGGTCGAGGATGTCGAAGCGCTTGCCGGTCGCCACCAGGCCCAACTCGGATTGTTCAATGCTCTGAACCGCTGGAGAGCGGCGCGCACTGCGGTGCTCTTGACGGGAAGCGGGGCGCTGCCGTTCGAACTGCCCGATCTCGTATCCCGGGTCAGCCAGGCCGCGAGGCTGACGCTGAAGCCGCTGGACGATGAAGGGCTTTCACGGCTCATCGGGCAACTGATTGCCGATTTTCACGTAGTGCCCGGACGCGGACTTTCCGAATATCTGCTGCGGCATGGCCCGCGTTCTGCTGGAAGCCTGGCCGAGTTGTTCGAACGGATCAGTCGCAGGGCCCAGTCCGAGCGGCGGGTGGTTTCGGTACCGCTGGTGCGCGAAGCGTTGAAGAATGGCCTGAACGGGCACTGAAACCAGACCGCCCGGCAACGTGGCCGGGCGGCGTTGTCAAATCGGCAGGCAGCCGTTTTTTAATTGAGCGTGGATTCGGCGACGAAATCTATGCCCTTGTCGCCAAGACGAATCTTGAATGCGGCCCGATCGTAGATTTCGGCCAATGCTTCGTACTGCGCGCGCTGCGCAGCAAGGCCCATCGTGGCCTCCTCGCCTTCGAGATCGCCCAGCGTGGCTTCGGCCATGTCGACCAGGTCGATCAGCATGTCGAAGTCGAATCGACCGGCCAGCAGAAGGTCGTCGGCCGAGGTCGCCTGGATCGCTTGGGACAGCGCGTCGACGTTTTCCTCACCGATGGCGATTCCGATGGCGTTCTCGCCCATCGCAAGCCAGGCTTTCAGATCGAGTTGCTGCAGTTGCGGAATCGCGCCTTCGGGCACCGGTTGCGGTTCGCCGCCGGGCTCGAGCTGAAGTTCGGCCACCGCCGGCGAGAACATCTGCGCCATCCCGACCAGAAGCTGCGGATTGCGCATGAAGAAGCTCAGCGTGCCGCCACCGGTGGGTAAGCCGTTTTCGCCGAGATTCAGGCTTTCAGCCTCGAGGAACAGCCCATTGAGATTGGTGATCACCGGCGGAATCGGGCGGTTGAGGGTCTCCTGCATCGTCGGAGCCTGCGCTGCGATATCGGCGAAGCTCGGGCATTGCGGCGGATTGACGACCCAGCCGTCGACCAGGCCACGGGCAAATTCTCGAGCGGCCACGAGATCGAACGCCAGGCCAAAATTGAACAGTCCGGAAAGCTCGCGATCGATACTCACAGGCGCCTGTGCGATCGGCGCCAGACCGGCGGCAAGCGTCGGAGACGTTTCCTGCCGAACCATGAAGTCCGCGTTGCCTTCGGTCATGCGCGTATAGCCGAAGACCAGGCGCGGCAGGGCCGCGGTCACGGCCTGGTATTCAGCCACGCACGCCGGATTCTCGATAACCGACGCCAGCGCTTGCTGTTGCTCTGGCTCGTGCATCATTCGAGCGATCGCCGCCTCACCGGTCAACAGCGCATTGACCATGCGCCGCCAGTCCATGAAGCCGCTGCCGTGCTGCGAAAAGCCGATCTCGCGGTTGAACGCGCCCAGCGCCTCGGCGCTCATCGTGTCGACTGGTTCGTACTGGCCGGCCACGCGCGCCAGCATGGCCGCGTCGTCGGGGATGATGGCCACGGTAACGGAATCCTCGTCATGCTGCATCGCGACACCGAAGCCTTCGGCGATCTCGAACCAGATCACCTCGACGCCCTCGAGGTCCCGGCGCTGCAGCGGCTGCTCCAGCTCGGATTCCACCCGCGCCAGCAACTCGCTGAAGGCGGCGCCGTCGGACAGCTCGATCTGTGCGAAAGGCATCAGGTCCACGCCGTAGACCGCGTAGAGCGGATTGGTGTGCAGACCGGCCGCTTGCCAGCCCTCACGGGTCGAAAGGGCCGTGACTTCGTCGATCAGCGCACGCATTTCGGCCGAGACCTCCTCGTCTTCGGCCAGCGCGTCGAATATCGCCTGATTTCCTTGCGCACTCGCATCGTTCATGGCCCAGACCTTGTCGACCAACCCCTGCGGCAGGCGCTCCAGGTTGGCATATGCATACGCGGTATCGGCATCGATACCGACCAGGAAGGGATTGGAATCTGAGCCTGCACCTGTCGCCGGTCGAGATTCCTGCTCATCCGGCGCCCCGGTTTCGGAGTCGCCGCATCCTGCCGTAAGCAAAACGGCGGAAATAGCTGCAATGCACAAACGTTTCATTGGGTTCCTCCCGGAAATGTTGAGGTATTTAGTGTTGTATAACAGTAACACACCTAGTCTGCCTGATGCAATCAAAATCTCGTAACAGCGGCACTTCGGCGACCCATCCGGCGTCATAATACCGAAGGAGTCGGCTGGACAGTCGCTGCCTTGCGATCCGTCAAGGGTTGTGGGTGGAGGAAAGTCCGGGCTTCACAGGGCAGAGTGCCAGGTAATGCCTGGGGGGCGCGAGCCTACGGAAAGTGCCACAGAAAACAAACCGCCTCCGGTCTCGACCGGCGGTAAGGGTGAAAAGGTGCGGTAAGAGCGCACCGCGTCGCGGGTAACCGTCGGCGGCACGGCAAACCCCACTCGAAGCAAGGCCAAATAGGGATGCGATGGCGCGGCCCGCGCTGCATCCGGGTAGGCCGCTCGAGGCGGCTGGCGACAGTCGTCCCAGATGAATGACTGTTCTCGACAGAACCCGGCTTACAGGCCGACTCCTTCTTTTTCTGCCTTTGCCGCGGCAAAAAACGACCAAAAGCGCTCTTGAAGTCAAATTCAACATCATTTCGCCCGCTGATCAATGCGTGCACCCTGGACGGGTGCCGCGACTTTTGAATTCAAAGGCAACCTCAAACGGATTGCGCCTGCAAGCGCGCAGCCGGTGGCGAAATTCATTTGACGTTTGAAGCTGGAAAGTGAAATCGAACATCGAGAGCCTGAACTGGACACCGTCGAAACCGGTCAGGCGACCCATGTAAAACCTGGCCACCGGGCGTCGGACGCCAAGGCTGAAAACCGCTAAAAGCAGGGAATCTGAAAATTCCGAGCCCCGGGCGAGGCCCGAAGAATGAACCGCCACGGCGAACGCGTGCCCGGATCGACCTGGTAGTCGATCCAGAATTGCGGAACCTCTTCGCGCCGAATCGACAGCTGAGCGTCGAAACCGAGGCGACGAACTTGCGCCAGCCGCCGGCGGGCATTGTCGATGTCCTCGAACAGGCCCAGCGAAACCGCATCCGGCAAGTCGGCATCGGCGACGACAAAATAATCTTCGACGCCGCGCTCGGCCAGACGCCGGGCCAGGGCGATCGCACCGGAGCGGCTCGGCGCGGAAACGAATACCCACCAGCCACGATCCCGATCGGCCCGGGTGGTCCGAAGCCGAAGCTGGTTGGCGAACGGGCGCAGGCGGTCCTCGGCCCGGCTTTGCTGGACCAGAGTCGACAGTGGGCCGATGGTGAAACAGCGCGGCCCGGCAGCAGTTTCACGGCGATAGGCATCGGCTACCAATTCCGCCTCGGGCAATTCCGGATCGCGCGGCGGCGCCTCGGGCAATGGCTGCGGCGCCGGTTGCAGCAGGCGCAGCACCAGCACCAGGCTGTTGGCCAATACCAGAACGATTACCGCGATTCGCCAGAAAGTGGTCATCCTTGACTCAGAGATTCGACCGCCATCGCAAGGCCGCGCAACACCAGGTCGGGCTCGACCCGTGCCCCTTCGAGCAATGATTGTAACGGCCCGGCCGCGCCGCCGGTCATGACCAGGGCAGGTTCGCCGCCGAGGTCGGACGCCTCGACGGCAATCCGGTACGCCTGGGCAATGCCGCCTGCCTGCTGAAGCAGCAGGCCGTCCTCGATGCCCTGGGCCGTGTCGCGCGCCGGAAGCGGCAGCGCGCTGCGTACGGGTCGCGCCCGCCGCAGGCCGGGCGCGCGAGCAAGCAGGCCTTCGCGCGCGGCCTCGATGCCGGGCATGATCCAGCCACCCCGGTGGATGCCCTGCCCGTCGACCAGGTCGAGGGTGGTCGCGGTGCCGCAATCGACCAGGCAGAAAGGTGCGCGCAGCGCGCTCCAGACCGGCTGTATCGCAAGCCATCGGTCCACACCCATCCCGGGATAGGAAGCGGCCACCGGCAATATCGTCGAACCGGTGGTGACCGCAGTCCATTCAAGCCCGGCGCGCGCCAGGGCGTCGGTCACCGTTGCGGTGACCTGCGGCAGCGGCACCGATGACAACCAGAATCGGTCGGCACGCGCCAGTGCCTGCCCATCCAGCCAGTCGCCGAAACACGCGAGCGGAAGCGATTCGACGCCGGCCGCATCCTCGCCGTCGCGCCGGGCCAGCTTGAGCCGGCTGTGCCCCAGTTCCAGCAGCCAGTCAGTTGGCACGGACGCTCACCTCTCCGGCATTCACCGCTCGCATCCCGTCGGTAGCTTCGAGCCGCAGCCGGCCCTGCGCGTCCACGCCGGCTGCGACGCCGTCTAGCACGCTTCCGTTGCCGAACGCCACCCGGATAGCGCGGCCGGCCAACGCATCCAGTTCGCGCCAGCGGCGCAAGAAAGGCTCGAAGCCGTCGCGTTCGAATTTGGCGAATGCCGCATCCAGCGCGCCCGCCACCCGGCCGATGAGCCGGTTTCGGTCGATCTCGCGTGCCCCGGGTGCGGCGGCATGAAGATCGGTCCACGGCTGATCCGGCGCTTTGATGCCGCATGAAGCGACTTCCCCGCGCGGCAGCCGAACGTTGATGCCGATACCTGCAACCACCTCGCAGGGGCCTTCGCTGGCGCCGCGGATCTCGACCAGCAGCCCCCCCAGCTTGGCGCTGCCGACCACCAGGTCGTTGGGCCACTTCAGCGCGACCGGCACGCCCTGATCGGCGACACCTTCGGCCGCGACCACGCCGGCGACCAGGCTGAGCGCGCCGAGCCGTTGCAAGCCGCACTCGAACCTGAAGCCGAACGAAAAATACGCGCCGCAGCCCGGCGGCGAGATCCAGCTCCGGCCGCGGCGTCCACGCCCGCCGGACTGATATTCGGCGACTCGAACGCCGCGGTGGACGAAGCGCTCGACCAGGTCGCGGTTGGTGGACTCGGTGCGATCGACGAGTTCGACCGTAACGCCCGTCGCACCGGCAGCCTGCCGAATCTCGACCGCGTCGAGCAACCGAATCGGCCAGGCCAGGCGGTAGCCGCTGCCGCGCGCGGCGGCCACCGGTAACCCGGCACCGCGCAACTGCTCGACCTGCTTCCAGACGGCCGAACGGCTGATGCCGGCCTTGGCGGCATACTGCATACCGTTGAGCGGCCGGCCGTCGGCCAGCGCCCTGAAAAGTCGAAACGCTTCGGGCGTCATTGCCTGCGCTTGAGGACGCGCGCTTTTTCGAACCGGTTTTCGGTGCCGCTCTTCAGGCGCGCGAGATTGCCTCTGTGAGTGAACAGCAAGAGCCCGGCCAGCGCAATCGACAGCGCGCCCAGCCCCGGCGCCAGCGGATCCGGACCCAGCAGCCACATCGAAGGCACCAGACTCAGGCCCGCCAGCACCGTCGCCAGGCCGACATAGCCCGTTCCCAGCAGCGCGACCAGCCAGACCACCACAAGCGGCAGGATGCACCACGGCGCGACAACCGCAATCACGCCGATCGCGGTCCCGGCGCCCTTGCCGCCCCGGAAGCCGAAATAGACCGGCCAGACGTGACCGATCACCGACGCCAGACCGCACAGCGCGGCGACACCACCGGTCGCCAGCGGAAGATCCCCGCCGAACAACGGCGGCAGGGCCGGGATCACCAGCGCGGCGATCACGCCCTTGCCGATGTCGATCAGGACGACGACCAGCGCGAACAGCCAGCCAACGCTGCGCAATGCATTGGTCCCCCCGGCGTTGCCCGAGCCCATCGAACGGATGTCGACGCCGCGCAACCGGCCCAGGACCAGCGAGCCGGAAATCGATCCCAGCAAATAGCCCAGCAGCGTCATCCAGACCAGATCAAGCATGCTCTTCACCGCTCGCCCGGAGGTCGGACGGCTTGTTGTCCGGTTCGTATCGCTCGGGCGCGCTACTGCCACTTTCATAGCGCGCCGGTGCGCTGTCGTTACCTTCGTGGCGCGCCGGTGCGTGCCAGGGCTGCAGCCCCACCAGCAGCGCCCCCGGCCCGGCGTGTACGCCCACCGCCGGAGAGGCTTCCTCTATCCAGCAGGCATCCACCTCGGGATGGCTGGTCAGTAGCAGGTCGCGCAGTCGCCTGGCGTCGGCCTCGGCGTCGGTATGGCTGATCAGGATCCGGTAGGTCGCCCCGCGGTCCATGCGGCGGGCCAGATAGCGCGCGAACCGCGGCACCGCCCCGGCACGGCCCCGGACGACCCCCCGGGCGGTCAGGTGACCGTCCACGGTATTGGCCAGCACCGGGTTCAAGCGAAGCTTGCGCGCCAGCCAGTGCATCCACGGCTTGACCCGGCCGCCCTTGACGCCCCAGGAGAGATCCCGGGCCAGGGCGAAGGTGCGGGTCCTGGGCACCAGGTCCTCGAGTGCACCCAGAATTTTATCCATCGGCCACCGATTGGCCGCCGCCTCGGCCGCGAAAAGCGTCAGCAATGCCTGTCCGCAGGCGGCATTGAGCGAGTCGAAAACCGTCACCGGCTGGTCGTGCATGCGGCCCGCCGTCTGCTCGGCGGCCTGGCAGGTGCCGCTGAGCTTGCTCGAGATCGGAATCGCCAGCACTTCGTGGCCATGGCTCGTCAGCAGTTCGAACTGGCGGCGGAAATCGCGTGGCGGCGGCTGCGAGGTCTGCGGATGCACGTCGGACTCGGCCAGCCGCGCATAGAACGCGGACGGCTGAATCGAGAGCTTGTCGAGAAACTCCTCGTCGCCGAAGAACAGTCTCAGCGGCACCACGTGAATGGCCAGGCGGTCGATCTCGTCGGCCGGCAGGTCCGCAGCCGAATCGGTGACCACCGCAATCCGCCCGCGCTGATTGATGAGGCCGTGCTGGCGGGTCATGTCGTCGGCTTTCTGCTGCTTGATCTCGCCGAAATCGGCGCAGATCCTGAATACTTCGCCGGGGCGATCGGTGTGAATATGCACCCGGGCCCTGCGACCGCCACCGGCGACCACCAGCGAGCTGGCGTCCAGCGCGTCCAGCGATTCACGCAGCGCCGTCGCCTCGATCCGGTCTCCGGCGATCAGGCACTCGGTGCAGTAACGATGTTCGGTCGGCGCCTCGCCGGTGTGCGCGAGCTGTTCACCCGGGTCTTCCAGCGGCACTTGTCCGCCGGCCGGCAGCTTGCCGCTTCGAATGTAGCGCCAGATGCCGTCGAGCAGATCCACGAAACCCTGGCCGCCGGCATCGACCACGCCGGCTTCGCGCAGCACCGCGAGCTTCTCCGGGGTGGTCGCCAACGACTTGTGCGCCGCCTTGCGCGCAAGGTTGAACAGCTTGCGAATATCCCGAACCCCCTGTTCCACGCCCTCGACCATCGCGTCGCCGAAGTCTTCGAGCACCGTGGGCATGGTGCCGGCCACCGGCCTGGACATGGCCGACCAGGCCGCCGCCGCACCGGCCTTGGAGGCTGCGGCAAGCTGGCGCGCGTCGAGCTCGCTGCAATGACGGCAACTTTCGCTGATGCCGTGAAAATACTGCGCCATGATGGCCCCGGAGTTGCCCCGTGCGCCGTCAAGCGCCGCATCGGCCACCTCGTCGAGCAGTTGCGCCACGCGCGTGCGTCGGCTCGACCTGAGCCGCTGCCCGACGCTGTTGAGGGTAAACATCAGGTTGGTACCGGTATCGCCGTCGGGCACCGGAAACACGTTGATGCGGTTGAGCAGATCGCGCCGCGACTGGACGTTCGCGATGCCCGAGATCAGCGCGTACTGGAGTTGCTCCGGCTCGATGCGCATCAGCGCGGACGTCACGCTCATCGGCCGCACTCCGTTTCATGCATCGATCGCTGCATCAGTCGAGACCGGCCAGTTCACGAACCTGGGAGGCAGTGAACGGCCAGGTGATCTTCTCGCCGGTGTCCTCATTGCGCACGACCGGAATCTGGTCGCCATAGCGCTGAATCAACTCGAGATCGTCGTCGATATTGACGATCTCGACCTGGTCGGCCAGGCCGCCGACGGTAATCAGCTTGTAGGCTTTCTCGCAGAGCTCGCACGGCTCTCGGGTGTAGAACAACAATCCCATCGAATTCCTTCCGGTTAACATTCGCTAGTCCGACATTATGACGGAAATCGGACGGTTTTCGAATGCCGCCGCCGAACCGGACGTCGTTCCCCGAGCGGCTGATCGGCGGGCTTGCGGAACCCCGGCCCGGATCTGCCGTCTGATCGGAGAGGCGGCAGCTTCTGGCTACTCGTTGCATAATCCTCGACCATCATCCGACCGAGCGCGTGATTCACCATGGCCGTCAGCGTTTTCGACCTGTTCAAGATCGGTATCGGGCCGTCAAGCTCCCACACGGTGGGCCCGATGCGTGCGGCCTGTCTGTTCGCGCGTGCCATCGAGCGAGACAACCTGCTCGAGCGCGTCGACAAACTCAAGCTGGAGCTTTTCGGCTCGCTGGGCCACACCGGACGCGGTCACGGCACCGACAAGGCGGTGCTGCTGGGGCTGGAGGGGTACATGCCCGACGCGATCGACCCGGATCACATCGGCCGGCGGATCACCGAGATTTATTCCAGCGGCCGGGTTTCGCTGCTGGGCAGGCGCGAACTGGCCATCGATCTGCGGCGCGACATGACATTCCACAAACGCCAGACGCTGCCGTACCACTCCAACGGTATGCGGTTCGCGGCGCTGGACGACGACGACCAATTGCTGCTCAAGCGCGAGTACTACTCGGTCGGCGGCGGGTTCGTGGTCAATCCCGACGAGGCCGCAGCCGATCGCATCGTGGCCGACAAGACGCCGGTGCCCTATCCGTTTTCGTCCGGCGACGAACTCTTGAGCATCTGCCACCGCCACGAGCTTCGCATCGGCGAACTGATGATGGCCAATGAGCAGGCCTGGCGCGACGAGTCCGAGATTCGCGAAGGCCTGTTCCGGATCTGGCAGGCGATGAAGGACTGCGTGCAGCGCGGCATCGACAGCGACGGCTATCTGCCGGGCGGGCTGAAGGTGGAACGCCGCGCGCCCAAGCTTTACCGGCGGCTTAAGGAGCGTGCGAAGCGCGAAGACCTCGACAGCCTGGACTGGATCAACCTCTACGCGCTGGCGGTCAACGAAGAAAACGCCGCCGGCGGGCGCGTGGTGACAGCCCCCACAAACGGTGCGGCCGGCATCATCCCGGCGGTGCTTCACTACTACCGGAGGTTCGTCGATTCGGCCAGCGAGGACGGCGTGCTCGAGTTTCTGCTCACCGCCGCCGCAATCGGCATCCTGTACAAGGAAAACGCCTCGATTTCCGGCGCCGAGGTCGGCTGCCAGGGCGAGGTCGGCGTGGCCTGCTCGATGGCCGCCGCCGGACTGACCGCAGCGCTGGGCGGCAGCATGGAACAGGTCGAGAACGCCGCCGAGATCGGCATGGAACACAACCTTGGATTGACGTGCGACCCGGTCGGCGGCCTGGTCCAGATTCCGTGCATAGAACGCAACGCGATGGGCGCGGTCAAGGCCGTCAATGCAACGCGCATGGCCATGGCCGGCGAAGGCAAGCACCACGTCTCGCTGGACCGCGTCATCAAGACCATGCGCGACACCGGCCGCGACATGAAAACGAAATACAAGGAAACGTCGAGAGGCGGATTGGCCGTCAACGTCATCGAGTGTTGAAAAAGCACGGTTTCCGGTTTCCGGTTTCCGGTTTCCGGTTTCCGGGAAATCATGCCCTCTTATCGATAAGCGAAACCCGATTGAATAGAAAGTTGCGAACAGTACACGCAAAGCCTGAGAAGATCCCCCGAATCGGGTTTGGCTTTCCTGAAACCGGAAACCCGAAACCGTCGCCCTCTTTACGAC
>Ga0209944_1000039_pt1 | contig 48964 bp, 40 predicted proteins | sample SalPonR1_C_D2_MG_FD_185701 | JGI IMG/M metagenome (GOLD analysis project Ga0209944, IMG submission 185701) | Salt pond soil microbial communities from South San Francisco under conditions of wetland restoration - Salt Pond MetaG R1_C_D2_MG... ...
ATAGCAAAACAAATACTTATGCGGTTTCTTCTTCTCCTTCTGGCTGGCTATTTTTATTCTCAGACCCTTTACGCTCAAGTAGAGCCCCTGAGTCCCGAAACACTCTGGACGCTTGGTCGCACCAGCCCCATCGGTCTATCACCCGATGGAGATTCCGTCGATTACAGGGTGTCCCATCCTCGTATAGATAGCAATGATTTTGTGACCTCATTCTTTCGGGTGGCTGTCACCGGGGGATCCGCCCGTAATCTCGCGGAGTCTCCCGACACAAAAAAATATTCGCCCAATGGGAAGTACGTCCTTTATGATCAGGAGGTATTAGTCCAGGCCATTCGCGCTTCAGACCGATATAATGACTTGCCGGACGCTCACGGATATGTTTGGGATGCCCTGGCCTATCGGCATTGGGATCACGAAGAGGATGGGCATTTTCAGCATGTTTTTTATCGGCCAGTTAATGCTTCTGAAAATGAAGCCGTAGATATTATGGCCGGAGAACCCTACCATTGCCCCCAGAGCCCCTTTGGCGGGCCCGATGATTACATTTGGTCTCCCGATGGTCAGCGCATCCTTTATGTTGCCAAGAAAAAAGAAGGCACAGAATATGCTCTTAGTACCAATACGGACATTTACGCCTTCGATTTAGAAAGCCGGAAAACGGAAAATCTCACGCCAAACAATCCCGGCTATGACCAGGCACCCGCTTTTTCTCCTCAAGGACATTTAAGTTGGTTGCAAATGTCGCGCGAAGGGTATGAAGCAGATAAAAATGATATTATTCTTCGAATAAAAGGCACAGATTATAATCTCACGGCCCATTGGGACGAAACGGTTCGGAGCTTTTACTGGTCATCAGATGGCAATCAGATCTATTTTACCGCCGCCTGGAAAGGGACGGTTCAATTGTTTTCTCTGCCCGTTGACCTGCGTAACCCCACCGGAAAAACCATTCGCCAAATTACAAGGGGGTCTTTTGATGTCACCGGTTTGGTCGCTGAGCACAAAGAAGGGCTGATCGTCACCCGACGCGACTTCAACCGAGCTAGCGAAATCTTCTTATATCGGCCCCGAAACAAGAGCTGGCTGCCTCTGAGCCGCGTCAATGACGAAGCTTACGCTCAGATCGCAAGCAGCCGGATAGAAGATCGTTGGATCCCAACGACAGATGGTAAAGAAATGCTGACTTGGGTTATTTACCCGCCCGGTTTTGATCCCGATTCCATTTATCCTACCCTTTTGTATTGTCAGGGGGGACCTCAGGGCGCACTGAGTCAGTTTTACTCTTTTCGATGGAACTTTCAATTGATGGCAGCTCAGGGATATATTATCGTTGCGCCCAACCGTCGGGGCATGCCCGGTCACGGCACAGAATGGAATGAACAGATTAGCAAGGACTGGGGCGGGCAGGCCATGGAGGACTACCTCACCGCCATTGACGCTCTGGCTCAAGAGCCCTTCGTGGACAGCGATAGACTGGGTGCTGTGGGTGCCAGCTATGGCGGGTATTCCGTTTTTCAGTTAGCCGGCATCCACGAAAATCGATTTCGCAGTTTTATTTCACACGCCGGCGTATTCAATCTGGAAAGCATGTATGGCACAACCGAGGAACTCTTTTTTGTCAACTGGGATATTGGCGGACCTTACTGGGATGAATCCAACGCGGCTGCCCGCCGGAGTTACCGCGAATTCAACCCCATGCGGCAGGTCGATCAGTGGGACACTCCCATATTAATCACACAGGGAGGAAAAGATTATCGCGTACCCATGGGCCAGAGTCAGGAAGCCTTTCAAGCGGCTCAGCTCCAGGGCATAAAAAGCCGCTTTGTTCTGTTCCCAGAAGAGAATCACTGGATTTTATCTCCGCAAAACGGCATTGCCTGGCAACGCGAGTTTTTCCGTTGGCTTGATGAAACCTTGTAGCCCCCTATAATCCCTTTCGTATTTTAGGGTATTTGAATGATTAGGGCGTGACCGCGCCCGCAACCAATGCGGGCGCGGTCGCTACGGTCGGTCGCTATCGGTCCCGCGCGCCAGAGGGGCTTGCGGGATCTCCCCTTCGCCCTGAGCGCCCAGCCGCTCAGCTCGGGGCCGCCCTCCCATCGCTCACGCATTTAACGATCGGTTTGAAAACCAAAACTCCCAATATTATTAAAAGCAGACCCTTCTACTACTACTTACAGGGTAAAGAAAAGGGCTCAAAATCAGATCCAACTTTGATGTGAAAATAGGAATAACCGAATAAAACAGGCCCTTACTTAACGCAGCATACCTCTTATTTAAGCTCTATTTTTTAAGTCGACCCGAGTAGCCCTAAAATGAAGAGAGCCGATAGGGAGGGGGGCTCCAGATCGGCTCTTCAACAGCAAACAAAAGTGGAGCCAAAGCTCCACTGTTCGTTTTTTATGCTTTTAAGGTTGCTTAGACCTCGTCAATTGTGTAGGTTACCGTTACTCCATTGGAGCTATTTCCACCTTCGAAATTATCAAAGTCTGTTACTTTAAGGACATAATCAAGTCCCCAACCGTCGTTCGCTTTGTCTGTTCCTGTCCAGGAAATTTTGAAAATATTAGTAATCAGGTCAGTCGCAGAGTTTGCATCATTACGCAAATCAATCGTTCCGGCCGAGTTCCCCTTAGAATTATTGTTTCCAAAATTTCCTTCATTTGGAGTGACTTCAATCGTCCAGCCCTGGCCCTCAAATCCTGAAGCCTGTACAGTAATTGAGAAAGATTTGTTCCCCCCTTGAGGACTAAATACAGTGTAGTGAAGTCGATTGTCACCATTGCTAGCCAACTCCGTTCCTTCTGTAATTTCTTCACCTGCCGTCACACTTCCCCAATCGCCGGAAAGTACGATATCTAAGTCATTTTGTGAAACCACATCCAATAAAGTGATATCGTTAAATTCTACATTGATGTTATGATTTCCAGAATTTCCCTGCGCTATGGCATCCATAGAAAAGAATCCGAAAAGTAATGTGAAAGCGAAAGCAATTTTTAAATTTTTCATCGTAATTTTTTGTTTGTGATTAATTATTTGCTGTTTCACTATAGATAGTTGCGAATTCTATGCCAGCCATGCCAAAAAACACTAACTAACTGAATTACAAATTTTTATAAATATGAAAATTCTATATAAAATTCCACTATTTGGATCAATGTCCATTAAATGGACATTTTCGCGGACGAAAAGGTGAAAAAAGAAAGGGTGGAGTACAAAAAGGTCGTTCCGTTCAGATTCAAATAGAAAGCAGGTTCAAATTAAGCACAAAGGAGAACCATATCTGCAAAATCCAGATTGAAGGCGATATAGTCACTGAGTTCGCGCGCATCAGGCAGTGGCTCTTCGTAGCTCCAGGCTAAGTCTTCAATCCCACTCCATGACCAGGTGTAAGCCGTCCCTTTTATAGGACATTGAGTCCGGCCTCCTGATTTTTCGTGCATACGGACGTAGACGTCTTTTTTAGGGATATAATAGACTGTATCGTAAAGGGTGCGTCCTCGTTCATTTAAAATAATAGGTGCGTATGTTTCTGCCAGTAGCATGTCTTCTACCCGAATGCGAATATGCTGTGTACTCTTACGGTATATCGCGTAGTGATTCGGGTCTTTGGGGTTGATGAGTCGCATGTTCTGTCTTTTTCAGATAGAAAGATAGGAAATTTTTAGAAAAGAAATTGAGCTATCCTATCTTTTCCAAGATTTTTATACCGCCCCTTAAGCTGGATTAGACGATCATACCCAAATAATTATCATCGGGTTCGTTTATTTTTGCGGTAGCGATGGGAGCGAGGCCGGAGGCCGTCCCCTCAACCCCTTGAGGGGACCAGGTCGCGACCGTAGCGCCGGGAGTGAGGCGTCAGCCGAGCGACAGGACCGCCCAAAACACTAAAAAAACCTAAACTTAATTTAAGGAATTTTATTGGGCACAAAACTGTCGGAGTTGATCTGCGGCTTTGTGGAGGGTTATATCCTCTTTGGCAAAACAGATGCGAATGACATACTGATCTGGGGGGCGATCATAAAAAACGGAAATGGGAATCGTGGCTACGCCTGCATCGCGTGTGAGTCGGCGGGCAAATTCGGTATCGGGCTCGCGACTGAGGTCACTATAATCAAATAGACTAAAATAGCTTCCGTGGCAAGGCAAGGGCCGAAAGGGGGTGTCAGCTAACACTTCGCCGAGCACGTCGCGCTTCTTTTGATAAAAAGGGGCGATTTTGCTGCGGATGTCGGGTGCTTCCTTCATATAATGGTGAAGGCCCGCCTGGCTGGGCCGATGAACAGAAAAGACATTAAATTGATGCACTTTTTGGAATTCTCTCATCAATTCCTCGGCCCCCGCGATGTACCCCACTTTCCATCCGGTGATGTGAAAACTTTTGCCAAAAGAATAGGTGGCTAAAACTCGGTCGTGCAATGCAGGGCAGCTAAGAGCGCTATGGTGTTGGTGACCGTCGAAGGTCATTTCGTGATAAACTTCATCACTGAGAATATAAATAGATCTGGATTCGGTGACCGATGCCAGATGATCCCAGTCCGAGGCGTTGAGTAAGCGTCCGCCCGGATTGTGTGGTGTGTTTACGAGAATGAGTCGCGTTCGGTCTGTTATGCTGTCCTCCAATTGGTCCCATGGAATTTGAAATTCCGAGTCTAACGAAATGGCAACCACTTTCCCCCCTGCGAGTCGAATCGCAGGTTTGTAACAATCATAAGCGGGGTCAAACACGATGACTTCATCTCCGGGATGGACCAAGGCAGTGATGGCTGTAAAAATCGCTTGCGTGGCTCCGGCTGTAATGGTCAGATTTTTGCCTGGAGTTAAATGGGCATTATAGTCCGCATTGAGCATGCTGCATAAGTATTCATTCAGCGCAGGAAGGCCGCTCATGGGTGCATATTGGTTTTCACCCGCATCCATCGCCTTTCGGGTATACTCAAAGATACGCTTGTCGGGCGAAAAGCCGGGGAAGCCTTGAGCCAGGTTAATGGCCTTATGCTCCTGAGCAAGGGCGGTCATTACGGAGAAAATACTTTCTCCGGTATCTGATAATTTGCTGGGAATCATGAATGCATAGATTCGTAGATGCTGTCTATGGTTTTGGCTAATTTTCGATCTTTATCTGTCACTTTATCTCCGGCGTCATGAGTATTCAGGGCAAACTCAACTGTGTTGTACACATTTGACCAATTGGGATGGTGTTGCTGCGCTTCTGCTTCAAAGGCGACCCGATTCATAAATGAAAAGGCCTCTTTAAAATCTTTAAATTCAAACTGAGCTCGAAGGGCGTTATCTTTTTCTTTCCACATAATATTGCTATTTGGTAATCTAATGCCTGCCGGAGCAAAATGTTGATTCAAAATCGATTTACATCCAGATCGACCCGAGCACCAAACTTAAAGCAAACAAGAATGTGCTCGTAGCGCTAAGGATGATGGTATTAATGTTAGACTGTACCAGCTCTCTCGAATCGTAATCGCGCTGGATATGACGATAAATATATGCACCAAAGACCGCAGTATAAGCTGCGACGCCGAGGATGAGGTAGTTTTGATCTCCGAGTAAGAAGTAAATCGCTACATAACTTAGAACGGCGGCCACCATAATTCCGAGATAAATATTTATGCTTTTTTCTTTACCAAAAGTGACTACAAGGTGGTTTTTTCCGGTCGTTGCATCTGAGGATGCGTCGGGGAATTCATTGATCAGTAAGATATTTGCTGTGAGAAGCCCGGCCGGAAGTCCTATGAGGAAGGCCATACTGCTTAATTCCTGCGCCAAAACGTAATAAGTACCCAGGGTAACCAGACAACCGAAAGCCAAAGCGATGGAGAGTTCACCCAACCCTTTGCGAGCCACCAGGCGCACGGGTGGTGCCGTGTAAAAATACCCGATTGCAGCTCCGCTGAGTCCAATAGCCAGGGTAATCCAATCCGTCAGGTAGGTTAGATACAAGCCTATAGCTGTTGCTGAAATAAGCAGGCTTACTGCTAAACGCCAGGTTCCCTTCAAATCAATCAGACGCAATTCGATGGCTCGACTACCTCCGGTAAATTGGGTAAAGTAACTGTCATTGGCGGCATCGGTGCCATCTTTTACATCGAAGTAGTCATTAAATACATTACTTGCCAGATGCAGTAAAGCCAAACCGATAACGGTCAGTACAAATAAGCTGGTCGAGAAGGCGCCACTTGTCAATCCATAGTGATAAGCAAACGCTCCGGCCACAAAGGCAGGTGCAATGACCGCCGATAGAAAAGGCATACGGGTGATCGCCAGCGCTTTTATCAGGTATGTAGTCCACTTGATGGGTACTTTGACCGGTTCATCGAGTTCTTCAGTCACTCCGCAGTAGCCCGTCATGCCCTGATCCTTGCCGTTCTTGTAAGTAGGTGTAATTCGGATTCGAGCCGGGAACTCCTCGCCGGATTTACGGACAAATATAGTTTCTCCTATATACTCCCCATTTTCAGCGGCCTCACTGAGCCAGGTAGCCACGTTTTGGAGAACGATCTCCCCCGGAGAAAATAAGGATACGCGTTTTGAGCCGACGACTTCTTCTTTGGGGTATTCGAACATTTCTTCTGCGCCGGGATTAAAGGTTTCGATGACGCCTTCCGTATCGCAAGTGATGACACTTTTCATAATTTATCATTTTGGGTAGTTAAATAATGGGCATGGGTTGATCTGCTTGCTGAGCAACTGTTTCGAACAGCTGGGTAATTCGCGCCCGAATTGCCGCTTCGTCTGTTGGGTCTTTCGCTGTAATGGTATTTGTTGACCAGTCGACCTGATATTCGGCTTGCCATTTGGAGAAATGTTTGCAAAGTTGTCGGATGGCCTGTGTGATATATTTGATTTCGCTGTTGCGCAGCGTAGGATGAATAGACATACGAATCCAACCGGGCTTGCTGGCACAATTTCCCTGAGAAATGGCATCCGTTATCGCATGAGAAGTTTCAGCGTCGACACTTAGCAAGTAATGTCCATATGTGCCTGCACATGAGCAACCGCCCCGCGTTTGGATCCCAAATTTGTCATTGAGTAGTTTTACACCCATCAAATAATGCAAACCGTCAATGTAAAAGGAGATTACCCCTAGACGATCCCTATGCTGATCAGCAAGTATATGCAGATTGGGCAGATCCTGAAGCTCCTGCCATATGAGTTCCAATTGTTCTTTTTCCCGCGCGAGGATTTTATCTACGCCCATAGCGTTTTTTAGTTCGAGGCACATTGCGGCTTTGATCGTCTGCAGAAAAGCCGGGGTTCCACCATCTTCCCTCGCTTCGATATCATCTACGTATTTATGTTCTCCCCAGGGATTTGTCCAGTCAACTGTTCCTCCGCCCGGGTTGTCAGGGATTTTATTTTTGTAAAGTTTGTTGTTGAACAGGAGTATCCCTGTGCTACCGGGACCGCCCAGGAATTTATGAGGAGAGAAATATATAGCATCGAGCTCTGCACCGGGCTTGTCGGGGTGCATATTTATATCGACATAGGGTCCGGAGCAAGCGAAATCGACAAAACAATATCCATCGTACCTATGCATGATTTGTGCTATTTCTGTGTAAGGAGTCATGATTCCTGTCACATTTGAGCAAGAGGTAATAGCAGCTATTTTGAAAGGACGTTGCGCATACTTTGCGACCATTTCTTCAAATGTATCGATGACGACCAATCCTTCTGAATCGGGAGGTACAACGACTACATCGGCGATGGTCTCCAACCAGCTGGTCTGATTGGAATGATGCTCCATATGCGTGACAAAAACCACCGGACGCTTTTGAGCGTCGAGGGAAAGGTGGTCTCGAAACCGCTCATGGATTTTCAGGCCGAGAATACGTTGAAATTTATTGATCACTCCCGTCATTCCCGAACCACATGACAGCAACACATCATTACTGCTGGCACCCACTGCATTTTTAATGATGGCACGGGCCTTATGATAAGCAAAAGTGGTGGATTGTCCCGTAAAATTCGTTTCTGTGTGTGTATTGGCCAGTGTCGGCATCAACAAAGAACGAATAGCTTCTTCAATCGGTGCGTAATTCCGTCCACTTGCCGTCCAATCGGCATAAATAAGAGGGCGATCTTCATCATTAGGAACGGGGATTCGAGCATCAATTCCGACAATGTGCTGTCGAAACCTCTCAAAGTATTTTTCAAGTAAACTGGTACTCCCCATAAACGCCATTTTAGTATGTCTGCTATAAATATACTAAAGAAAATGAAATTAACACAGAGGCCTCAAACGGTTCCTAAAGACCATACTAGCATTGCACTTTTGAGCTAAGAACCGAAGATCATTCCATTTCGAATTTGAAACCAAAACCGATTAGAAAGGTAGATATTACATGCCAGGATTTCGTCGCCTACTTTCCTAAATATTTATTTATGACATCGGTCCACTTTATTTTTGAGCTTTGAATTTGGGACCCTGAATTTGAAAGGCTTTCAGGGCTAAGTCAACACTGCAAAGTGTGTCTAAGCCTACACCCAATTTAAAACATGGCTTTTCATATTTAAAACTCTATGATTTATGCGAATTAGAGGAGAGCAGCACCTTATCGATCAGGTGACCATCAATGTCCATGATTTCCAAATTGTGATTTTTGATGGTCATCTGGTCACCAATTTCGGGTCGCTTTTTTAAATGGGAGATCACAAACCCTCCGACAGAAGAGTAGTTGATTTGATTGAAATCAATAGAAAACCCAGGAATCAGTTCCTCGAGAAGCTCGACGGGAGCATCGCCATTAATTAGGTAGCTGTCATCTTTGCGTTTAAATATGGAAGGCTCATAGGGTGCCCCTTCGCTTGCCATTCTTCCAATTAAGGCTTCAAAGATATCGGACAGCGTAATAAGTCCGACAACACGGTCGCTGCCTCGGGTCACGAGACAAACATTTGTGCTACTGGTGCGCATGAAATGCAAGACATCTTCAGCTGCCATGTTTTCATCCAAATACTGTACTTTTTGCATGAGTTCAGATAGGTCGAGTTCAGTTTGCATGGCGTATGCCTTCAGGTATTCCCTTTGCTTTATAATGCCCTCAATTTGAGAAAGGCTGCCTTTCGTGCAAATGATTTTGCTGTGCTTGAAATGCAAGATTTGATTATGAATTTCCCCTGAGGTTTGGAGCAAGTTCACCCACTCCATATCTTCTTGATGTGTCATGAGGTGCCTGGCTCGTTTATCGGCAAAGTAGAAGACCTTTTCATGCAATATTTTTTGTTCATCCGCAATAACCCCCTTATCGGAGGCGGCTCGGACCATCTGACGAAGTTCAGCGGAAGAAAAGAGCTGATCTTGCTCACGAACTCCGATCAGTCGGGTGATAAGGCCTGTGCTTACGGCCAGTAATTTGGCAAAAGGGAAAAACAAAAAACTCAAAACATATAATACCGGAGCAATTCGGCAAGCGATGGTTTCGGGCTGTGATAAAGCAACTGTCTTAGGCACTAATTCTCCGAGGACAATAGAGACATAAGTAATAAAAAACAGGCTGAGTATCAAAGCCAAATGTTCCGAGACTAGCCCGGGAATTCCACTATGAATAAAGAACTGATGAAGTGCGTCAGAAAATTGAGTCCCGCTAAAAACACCCATAACGAGGACAACAAATGTAATTCCAACTTGAATAGTGGATAGAAACTGTTTGGGATCACCTGTTAATTTCGTTGCTGCCTCAGCGCCCCAAACCCCTTTACTTTTCATTTTCTCTAAACGTTCGGGACGGGCAGTGACCAAGGCAATTTCAGCCAGGGCAAAAAAACCGTTTATGGTCGTCAACAGAAATAAGAGTAGGAGGTCCATTACCATACACTCAGTTTCAAGGAAAGATACAAAAAGATGCCTCGAATTCTCCTTTATTTGGGGTATTTATGAAGCGCTCTATCGTGGGCTTGACAGGTAAACCAGGGCGAACAGCCATCGGTCCAATGTACAAAGCCGACATAATTGCAACGGGGAGGCTCCATCATAGCCTTATGCTCTTATAGACCTCGACCCATTTTGAAACCGCCTGACGTTGGTATCCTTCCCAATCAGGGCTAGTAGCGGAAACGAATAGCTCTTTCTCCGCTCGCTCGTAGCCCAGTTGATGCAATTGCCAGGGAATATTACCCACATCTGGAACCTGAATGGGAATGCGAAACGGGGCTGCTAAAAAAGGAATACCGCTATTTAAATGATGGCTACGAGGAAGAAGTAATCGGTCCGCTCCTTTTAGCCAAGCCGATAATTGGGCCACACTTAAGGTTTTAAAATTCAAATAAACTCGTTGATCAAACCACCGCATTCGAGCTTCCTGCCAGAGGAGTCGAGGATGTTTCCAGCACTCAGCCAGACCCTGAGGTTGAATGAGGTGAGGGTAACGGTGGAGATACAACGCCTCAAAGCGACCCTGACCTTCGCGAAAATACGTCTCAAATAGATATTTGTCAGCTGGAGATCGCAACCGCCCCAGAGTAATCCAAACGTTTTTTCGATTGCCCCAGGGTGGCAATTCATCGGGTTTGGTTTGATGAGGCAAAATGTGGTGAGGGCAGAAATGTTGAATTTGTCCTTTGGGTATATTGTAGACCGATTTTAGGAGCTCCATGGATTTTGGCCCGAGATGAATCGCGTGATTAAAATAGGGAATCAGGGAGCGGTACAAAGAGCGGCCGCGATGTAACCTCATTCCATGAGGTTGAAGATTATGCACGGTCCAGATCAGTGGGTTTCGGGTAGAATAAAAAGCCAGAGCCTCCTGAACTCTGTTAACCGTTGGTGAATCAACCCCATACGCTTCTAACCAGTGAAAATGAATCGGGAAACCTGCGGGAATATCTTTTTCCAGGAAAAGATCTTGCGCTAAGCTAATTCTCACCCCAAGCTCTTCAATGCACTGTTTAAGCGAACGAATATAATCCCCTTCAAATATGCCTGCCCAGTAAATTTTCATTGCTGTAACTCTTTAAGCTGGTATTCTAACATTTGAGAAGCTTCCTTCCACCTGGCCTCCTTAGATAAAGTAAATTTCTCCCGGATTCGGGCATATTGAAGATATCTAAGCGTCCGCCAGGGCTTGAGTACAGACCCCTTTTTTCCTGCTACCCAAGCTGGAAAATCTAGAGGAATCTGCAATGTGGGGATATGCTCTATGTCCAATGATTGCTGCCAATCTGCCCATTTAAACCGCCCCGTTTCCTGATCAGCAGGCCGGTCTAAATAGTACCAAAGTCGCATCCAAGGCACGCGCAGGGCATCCGCTATTATCGCCCCGTGCAATGATTCGGTGAGAACAAACTGACTTTCCGCTATCGTTTGTAGAGCTTTTGACATAGAGCCGTATTCGTCTGACCGCATAATATTCCACCTCTTAAGAGATCCTACCGACGGATAATGAACGAGAGGACCCGAACGAAAGTAGGGAATGAGAGTCACTCCATGTTTTTTGGGAAGGGATCGGAGTTGAGGGTACTCTGAAGTAAATTGTAAGGCATATGCGGCATCCAGGCCGGCAAAATCTGAAGATAAGTGTAGGGCTTGAGCTGAAAGCGGGCCTCTGACCATCACTATCTTCTTTTTGATCGCCACACCTTCAAAAGGGTCTCGAGCAGATCGACAGCCTGCTCCAAAGATATACAGTGGTCGCTCTCTTGGAAGCTGTTCAAAGTGGGCGGCATGGATCACACTCCCAATACCCATAAAAACGCCGGGGCGCTGAAGAAAGTCTGACTGAAGAACCCGAGGCCACAACCAGTGATTCAGGTCATCTCCTAAATTGCCTCGAGGAGCTCGATATGAGTAGATCTTCATCTCAATAGGGTTTTCAACTGCTCATCGATAGCCTGGGCGTAGTCCCAATGGCTTCGGACGGGACCGGAAAGGAACTCCGTCAGCTTCGGATTATCGGATTCCACTTCTACTGGAATTCCGCAGGCCCTGGCCTCCCAAACAGCCCGCTCACCCCCTCCCTGCACTTCGGCGGGAATATACGCTTTATGAGAAGCAAGAATAAGCTCTCGCAAGGATTCCGGCTTTTGGAATCCCTGCACCTCAACGCCGTTCCGCTCTAAGTATTTTCGAATGGCAGGGGCTTCCCGGCCGTGGGTATCCCCCACGATAAGTTTGCGCCCCGGACGTTTAGCGAAACGCTCCCACCGCTTGTAGGATTTCAGAGCTCCGATTCCAATAAGATCCCACCTTTTCTCGCGACGTCCCGGCACATACACATCCGTATTTACTCCAAAAGCATAAGAAGAAGAGGGAAAGCAGTGGCAATAGGTCTCGTACCATCTACTTTCGTAAAAAACGTGTGTGTAGGTCTGTATCTCTTTCTCGCCCGGTGGAGGTAGACTCCCCGACAGAACCAGAAAGCAGGGTGATGAGATAAAGGACTTCCACTTCTGAATTTTAGCATCGACGACCCATCCCCAATTACTTTTCACTAAAATGGCGTGGTATCTACCAAATAATGCAACCGGAACACGAGATCCGGCATGAACCCAATCGATTTCCCAATTGGCACTCAAAGATTGAATGGCTGCAACAAAGCCATCATTCCAATATTGAAATTTCGAGCTCTTTTTCGGCACATAATAGAAAACAGCGATCCGTCCCCTCTTTTTTTTTCGCGATCGAGGAGAAAAAAAAGGAGGGTGATGGTTATTAAACAGGCCCATAATTAACTTCTTAAGGCCGAATGAGAAGCAGTTGCCCCTGAATTTGTCCGTTTGAGCCATCGAATAGGGTAGCTCCTGTATCCAAAAATTGGAAGCGATAGATATACATTCCGTTAGATACGCGAGGTGGAATCACGGCTAATGGGATTTGATGTTCTCCGACAGGCAAAGGTTGAAGACCTTCGGCTTCCCAAACAATCTGGCCCTTTCCATTTATCAATTGCAACGACCAGGCCGAGGGCCCCGATGCACCGCTGATATCATAAGAAATAAAAAGATCACCTGCGGTCGGATTGGGCAGGAGTTGAGCAGAGTGAACTTGCCGGGCATCCTCCCTTCGAAATTCAATACGATATTGGATCTCATCCAGAACTCCTCCTCCAATTGGGGTATAGGTGACAGTCAAGCTATACCTACCTACCTGATCCAGGTCTAACCCGGCCGACCAATTCGCGCCCATAACCCGGCCTGTGTCCACTTTAGAAAAAGTTACAACCTCTTCCAAACCGTAAGCTGACCCATCCGGTTGCCTAAGCTCATAGCTTAATTGGTCTTCCGTAATGGGAACCACCCCATCAAATTTCCGGATGCGCATATCGAGTTTTGGACTTCGCCTTACCAAAGCACCCTGAGCTAAAACCTTATCATCAAAAGAAACTTCAAGGATGGGAGAAGCCGTCTCCTCGATCAGCTCGAAATTCGTAGATAGTATATTGTTTTCAAGACGCTTTTCCAAAACCTGACGATCAGAATTGATCTGTGCCGTTAGGGTGTAAGTTCCCGGCGACCATGAAGATGTTGGCAAATCCAGTGAAATGGAATCCTCAAGCATGAAATTTTCTACAAAAAGGGTATCTGAATACACTAATTCGCCCCGGCTCTGTATTCGGAGACTGATGGCGAGGGAGTCGATGGTCTGGTGTTCCCCTACAGAGGATATAATAGAAAACCATTGAAATGAGCTTCCCCGGAAAAATACAGAATCTGGTCGTTGATCATTCTTATTGGGCGCCCAGAAAAAATCGGGAATATGGGGTTGGTAAACTCGCAGATGATTCAAGTCAGGAGCTTGCCGCGTCTCGAAATTCATGAGTTGAGTAAAAAAGGAAAAGGCAGATAAGGTCTCCGGAACTTCCCAAATCACTGTGTCCGGAGTCGAAATATCAAATTCTTCCTGGTCTTCCGGGGACAATCCGCTTACCCGAACAGAATCGCCTTCATGCCCCAAATCGAAATCCACAGAAAGCGTTACGGTATCGGCATACAAGTCCACCGCTGATGTCTGAAAAAAGCCTTCGGGTAAGCGCCGCCCCATCGTCTCAGAGTTAATCAAAACATCTTCCGTGGAAAACAAAAAATCCTCTTGCAATCGATCAAATCCAGAAGGGTTTTGACGATAGAAAAAATTATACACCTGGCGCTCTTCCTGCATGAGATTTTGCAGCGTGGTCGATCCCCTGCGTTCCAGGGCTTCCAATAAACTGGTCCCATAGACTAAGGTGTCTGCCGCCCATTCGTCCAGTTGCAGGGATTGGCCGTTTCGCTCCCCATCAAAAATGGTAAAAATAAAAACGTTACTATGATCGGGTACGATACTATCCAAAAAGCGCACAGCGTCTGCCCGACTTGCAGAACTATCCGTCCGAAATACAAAAGCGCGCGTAGTTCGATTATCATTTACAGAGCCATACAACCCGCCAGGAGGGTTCGGCTGGAGGGTAAATATGAGGGTATCGATCACACATATTCCAATGCCTTCATCCACTAGATCCCAGGCGCGATTCACCGAACCGACGTTAATTCCATTGGCAACAAAATTCGGACTTTGAGCCCCCCCTTTGACCCGATTCTGGATCGTAATATTTAAAGCCTCTTTGGGTAGCTCGAGTCGGTAGCGGCTGGGAGTGACAAATAAACTATCGCTTTCAAGCCATTGACCGATGTGGCTTTGGTTCCAGCCTTCCCGGCCTGGAACGTGAACAAACGATGCCGATTTCCACACCGTATCTATCCCTTCTGCGCTCAGCAGAGCTGCCCGCCAGTAATATACTCGTTCTGGCTCGAGGCGGAAAGGAAGAGCCCATTCAATGCGACCGCCACGACTGCTGATGTTCTTAAACTGAAGAAAAGTGCTGGAAAAATCAGCCACGGTGTCAATTTCAAATATATATTCAGCTCCGCCCGCTGTAGGATTGCTGGTATGCGCAACCAGATGTGTTGAGTCTGAAGAGACAATGGCATATTGATAAGGCCAGGCCAATTCTATTCCATTATTAAAGATAAAAAACGGAATCCCCGACTCACCTCCAATCTGAAGTTCATTATTGTTTCGCGCCGCAGGTAAGGGCGACTCATCGATGAGTCCTTCCGGGTCGATAAAAATTCGAATTCGGTTCAAGCCGCTTCCTTCATCCTCGCCCACTGCCCACTCAGTGGAAACTGTCATGCGATTGGCAGGTGCAGACACCTCGATGAACTGCTCATCCAGCAGAGTGCCGGTGGGACTGCGGCGCTCCAAACGTAGCGGAAGAGTTTGGTTTGCCGTACGTCCTAAATTGACCAAATCGAAACGAAGAGAAAAGCTGTCCTGCCCTACATTTATAGTTTGAGGTGAAATCCGGCTTGCACTAGGGTCAAAGGTGTAATCGGGACCTTTAGAATCAAAAATCCGTAAAGCCGGATCGCCAAAATACATCAGTTGCTGAACATGTCGAGGATCACTGCCGGCACGCTTTTCCAGGGCGGCGTGAAACATTTGAGCCATAGTCTGCTGATCAGCCAGTGCCCCCATTTCTGTGTAAAATTGTCTGGCAAACAAATATAAACGCGTGACTTCGCCCGGTCCGCTAGTCGCTATAGATCCAATAAACCCTCCACCTTCGAAGGAGCTATAGATCTCGCCTACACTGGCTTGCTCTGTATTGATGTTTCCGCCATAGCAACCCAATGCGATTAAAAAAGGATGTCGGGGGCTATTCTTATACTTCGATGGGATATTGATGTCAAAACCCAAACTGTTCGTAGCTGAATGACCAAAAAAGGTCACCAGGCTGCTACCCTCATTAATCTCATCGTATACTTCATCAGTAAGCGGTCGTTCTGTCGAGGAACTACTCCCCCGTTCAAATGTAAGCAGCTCCGGATCCCAGAAAGAACCTGAGAAACGCTCTGCCATATTTTCCATATAGGTCGTGATCAAAGGCTGAATTTCTCCGCCCCCAACAAGGTGTAATACTTTTTTCCGCCAAAAAGTATTTTCGGCTAAAGGCGTTTGCGGACGAGATTCCTGAAGTTGAATCTTTTCCAAATAATCCCAAATGCCCTCCTCTGACTCGACAGAAAGTCGGCCCACCGGAAAAATGGGTGCTGAGGCACCCGGCCGGGCAAATAGTAAATGGTCGGAACTGGGGTAGCCATAAGTAGGTACCGTAAACCCACGATGTGCTTCCGTTGCGAGTGATTCCGGGTCACGAATATATCGATATTCCCGACCCTTACCTATGATAAATATCATGGGGTTGCGCACAGAGGCCGTATCCAAATCCTGAGCAAACCGACGAACGCCCAGGGGATGCCGCGGAACGCCAAACCCGTATTTCAAATAAAGATCCTCTACATTGATTACGGCCACATCGTATGCCCCCCCGGCTTCAGAGGACCTGTAATCTGCATATTCTTGTATCGCCCGGTTATCGGCACCGCCGGCAAGCCGTTTACTCGTTAAAATTACATAATCTGCATCGAGGTAGGCCGTTCCCAAATTGGACTCCACTCTGGCAGGGGCAGGCAACTGTCGGATCGCAGATTTCTGTGCGTATAAGAATTCGTGTGGGCCCGGACTCTCACTTAACCAACTTGCCCCCTCCGGCGAAAAAACATACCGGATCTCATTCGTCAGATCGTAATAAACGGTAGAATCGGCTAGCCCCCCTTGCCAATCCAGGACTACACGTCCCGTATCCAGAGCACCTTGTCCTTCCATGGCTTCTCCTCTCAGCTGTGAATGGTAAATCAGCTGTTGCTCTGCAACATAAAACCGATCGCGGTTATCTATCCGACCTTCCAGGGTATATTGAATAGGGTTTTGTAGATCTTCGGCATCTACGTTTACTGCCACATTCTCCAGAATAAAACTGCCCCGGTCTTCCTGCCAGCGCTCTTCTCCATTGATGGAAAAAGCAAAGTCGTGCTGACCAAAATCTCCAATAAAACGCAAACTCAATTGCCCCGGACTTCCCGGCTCTGGATTCACTGCCGAAACCGTCCCCTCAAAAGAATGAGTCCGCTCTGATGCAAAACCTTCTCCAGCTTGAAACTCCGACAGGAAAATATTTGCACCACCTATCTTCGAGTATGGTTTCACCCATTGCTCAGAAAAAATACGTGTATCCGTCCGCACATATGAATTCCGTTGAGACGCATCCAAAGGCGGTAGACCGGGATAGACCGTCTGCCCGATATTTGATCCGGTTTCTGACCAACTCAGGTAGTAGTGCGCGGTATCACTAAACATACTATAGCCCGGATTCAATAGCTCTTCCGCCCGGCCCGACATCAAAAGCGAGTCCACACCCGCATCCGGCTCATGCGCAGCAAATTCCAAATACATTCGATCACCCTCGTCATCTACAAAAACAGGTATGCGTTGACCTTCGCGCCATAATTCCCACGCTCCGGGCTCAATATCCTCCCAGGGAATATCCGTTTCGAGTAGCACCTCCTGAGATAATCGGTATACGCCCGCCTCCGTTATGGGGATATGATAATACGATTGATCGGCATTCCACCAAGCCTGCTGTGCAACAAGGCTAGATCCCAAACACCATAAAATTGAAATAATTGCGACCCGCATTCTAATTATTTTCAGTTTCTCAATATATCTACTTTTTCCAATCATCACAAGCATATTATGTGTTTAGTTTCTTAAATGTGCATATAATGACTAATAATTTGGGCGGTCCGCCCTCAGAAGGGACCACCCGCCAGCCAGGCCCCTTCTTCGGCCGGCGCTATGTTCGGGGCTGTCGGTCCTTACGCCCTCACCTTGCAGGCTCGGGCTTCGGACGCCCGCACTGCGGCGGGCCCCAAGCTCTCGGTCTCCCGGCCTCCCTGGCCGCTCGCCCGGAGCCTACCAGCGCTACCGCGAAGAGCTCGGTCCCTCATAACTTATACTCGCGGCCACAGGGTAATGATCAGAAAATGGCAAATGTCCCACTTGATGATGCTTGGTTTCCCAATTCTCATCGTGAAAAATATGGTCTATCCGTAAAAAGGGTAAATTGCCGGCATATGTCGAAGAAACACCACGTCCCTTCTTCTTAAACGTATCCGTATATCGCACCCTAAGCTTTCGGTATATAAAAGAATGTGGGCCTTCATTGAAGTCCCCGGCTATAATGACAGGATATGGACTTTGCTCTGCATGTGCTATCAAAACCTCCAATTGTTCCGCTCGCTGTTCTGCCGTTCGTAAATACAGGCGAAAAACCTGTTTGATTTTCTGCATATTTTCACCTTTTGCCATCTCATCCTCCTTCAAAAAAGGCTGCGTAATGTCGCTGACCTGATTAGATTGCAAGTGTACATTGTACACTCGAAAAGTAACATTCTCCCCTTGCACATCAGCATAAATAGCGCCATTAACTGAATTGCCAAAATCAATGCAGCCCGTATGAACGAATGGTCTTCGGCTCAAAATGGAGGGGCCCCGGTTCTTACAGCGATGACTGTGCTTCAGGCGTTCGAGACCCGGGAGAGGATAAGTGATGTTTTTGACATTCTCCTGAAGACATACAATATCCAATTTGGGGTATGACTTTAGGAATTTGTTCCACTCCTCAATTTTCTTTGCCCAATCCGCCTCTTTCTTCTCTTCTTGAATTTCGCGACCATGGTGGATATTATATGTCAAAACCACCCAGTCATCTTCACTCTGCTCAAAAAAAGTGCTGTTCCACTGCAAAAAATGAGTTGCGCTGGGCCAACTTAAGAGTAAGCACACCAGAGAAATAACAACATACTTCTTGAAATGCCAAAGCCAGAATGCCACGAAGAAAAGATGAAGAACGATGGTATAAGGAAACAAAAATCCCAATAGGGGGAAATAGGGACTAAATGAAGGCGGAACATAAATTGAAAACAACACAATCATCGTAATAAGTCCGAGCAGGCTATTGCCAATGATTGCGATGAGGTGTAAGATCTTCACGGACAGACTTATTTTTTTGACGCCTGATAAAGGAACTCTTTTTCTTCCTCAGAAAGGCTATCATATCCCTTTTGTGAGATCTTATCTAAAATAGCATCTACCGTTTCCTGCACATCGGCTTCTCGTCCGCTTTTAGGCTGCCGAGGTTCTCCTCGCATATCATATACACGGGCCTTCGACTTTCGGCGCTTTTTGGGTCCTTCGAGAATGGCCAGCACCATATTTTGGACTTTCATTACCGGCTTGCCAATTTCCACCCCTGATCGCAAAGCGTAAATGTAAAACCAGCCCATGGCCGCACCTCCGAGATGAGCTACATGGCCGCCCACATTAGTCGATCCGGCTAATCGGAAAATATCTAATAGCAAGATCGCGAGGACGATATATTTTAGCTTTACACTTCCGATAATAAGCAGGCGCATCATGTAATCCGGAGCGATAACCCCTGCGGCTAAGACGATAGCCATAGTGGCTCCTGAAGCCCCAATCGCATAAGAAGTTCCGGATATATAGCCCAGTGTAGTAGCTGAAAGGACAAAGGCTATGCCGCCGAGTAATCCACCATAAATATAGATGGGAAGCATGTGATGGTCTCCGATCAGGTCGCCGACGATGCGGCCAAACCAATAAAGAAATAGCATGTTCCATAAAATGTGCCAAAAACCATCGTGGACAAACATATGGGTGATCCAGGCCCAGGGGTGGGTGAGATTATGCATCCAGTCATTGGAAAGAGCAAACACATTGCGAATACTGTCGTATAAGCCCGGTGCTGCACCGTGCAAAAAAACGTAAAGTAAATTTAAGGCTATGTAGACAAATAGGTTGATGAATATCAACCGGGTAATCATATTTCCCTTTTGAAATTCATTGCGTACATCCTGTATTATCGATTGAAACATTATTCTTATTTATCCTAAAACAGTATAAAGGTCGTTAAAAGTTTTCAAGAGTACAGGTTTCCGTCACTTTTCCAGTAATATAGGGTCAAAAAGCCAAAAAGGGCCCCTCCAACGTGGGCAAAATGGGCAATACCTGACCCGATATTCGCAATACCTAAAAAAAGCTCTATCGCTCCAAAGATCAAAACAAAATACTTTGCCTTCATCGGAATGGGTGGAATTAACAACATTATGCGCGACTCCGGGAACATGAAACCAAAGCCCGCCAGCAAACCAAAAACAGCTCCACTAGCGCCCAACATAGGTATATTTTCGGAATATACAGGCTCTCCCATATAATTCAACTCAATGAACTTAACGCCCAAATACAGAGCCAGGGCTCCCAAGCCCGTTATAAAGTAAAATTTTAAAAACTTTGATCGCCCCCAGACCGATTCCAGTGCACTTCCGAACATGTACAGGGCAAACATATTAAAGAAAAGATGCCCGATACTGGCATGCATAAACATGTGTGTGATAATCTGATACGGGCGAAAGAAAGGCGATTCGGGGTAAAACATCGCTAAGCTTAAGCGTTGCCAATCCCCTAAATTGTAATTATCTCCTGCAATGAGAGACATGGGGCTTTCGGGCCCCTGCCCCAAAAGAAATAGGGTGCCAAAGTACATCGCAATATTAATCAGAATCAGATGTTTGACCGTATCAGTTATTCTTAGCATTATTGTTTTTTACTGAATTTCTTTTGTAAATCTTTCAAGGTATAGGTGATAAAACACGGTCGACCGCCCGGTGAATAGGTCGGCTCCTCACAGGCAAACAATTGGGACACCAAGTGCTCTATCTCTTCTGCTGCCAACTCCTTGCCCTTCTTTATGCAAGACGTTCGAGCCAACATCGTAGAAACATTTTGATCGATTGATAGTTGGTTATCCTGGTCATTTTTATAATCATCGAGCAATTGGAGCAGAATCTGCTCACCGTCGGAATCGAGTAACCCCATGGCTGGCAAACCCTGTAAAATAAAGGTATTGGCACCAAAAGGTTCAATATCGAACCCCAGAGAGGTCAAAGTGGGTAACATTTGCTCAAATATTTGCGCATCTCCGGCAGAAAACTCTACTGTTGTCGGATACAGCTCCCGCTGTGTTTGAACATCTTGCTCTTCCAGCATTTTCAGATACTTTTCATACAAAATGCGCTCATGTGCCAGAGATTGATCAATCAACAGAAATCCGGATCGAATCGGGCTAATGATATAAGAACGGTGAATTTGATAAGGCGCAGATATAGTAGGCTCAGCAAATAACTCTCCCTCAGATTCGGAGTCGGGTTGCACTTTACTGCTGAGAATAAACTCGCCGGCCGCTCTCTCCTCGTCGGGCTGAGGGCGCACCCCTTCGAGAAATTGTGCCCAGTCCTCATCCGATTGCGATGGCTGTGGCGGGCGTGCCTTTCCTTTTGATGAGGTCGAGGAGCCAGAATCACCCTGAAAAAAGCGATTTTCAGATTCAAAATCTAAACTGGGCATGACCTGAAATTTACCCAGTGCATGGCGCACAGCAACCTTTAAGTAATTGTAAATGGCACGCTGATTCTCAAATTTAACCTCTTGTTTGGTCGGGTGGACATTCACATCCAGCTGCGCGGGATCCATTTCCAAATAAATGACATACACCGGCTTGTGATCTTTGGGAATTAAGCCCTCATAGGCTGACTTTAAAGCATGAAACAGATATCCACTTTTGAAAAATCGACGATTGACAAAAAAATACTGCTCTTCAGGTCGCTTTCTACTTTTTTCCGGTTTGCCGACATACCCTTTTATCGACACCATCTCTGTGGACTCTTCCACAGGCAGAAGAAAGCTTGCCCAGTTTTTCCCCAGCAAATCAACGATTCGTGGCTTTAAGCTCTGTGCGGGCAGTTTGAAAAGAGTTTTTTCATTGTGGGTAAAGGTAAATGCGACTTCGGGGTATGCCATAGCTACCCTGCGAAACTCCTCCTGAATATGTTTGAGTTCTACAGGATCACTTTTTAGGAATTTTCGCCGCGCGGGCACATTGTAAAATAAGTTTTTCACCTGAATGCTTGTTCCTGCAGGAAAAGCGCACTCCCCCTGTTTTTGAACTTCGGATCCCTCGATGACAATATGTGTCGCCGCTTCTTGCTCACGGGTCCGCGTTTTCAATTCTACCTGTGCGACGGCAGCAATGGAGGCTAAAGCTTCCCCCCGAAAACCCATGGTTCGAATATCAAACAAATCAGCCGAGGATTTTATTTTGGATGTGGCGTGTCGCTCAAAACTCAATCGGGCATCCTGCGGATCCATTCCAACTCCATCATCAATGACCTGAATCCGGCTTTTACCGGAATGGGTAACAATAAGCTCAATCTGTTGGGCATCGGCATCAATCGCGTTTTCCAATAACTCCTTGACGATAGAGGCTGGCCGCTGGATAACTTCACCCGCGGCTATTTGATTGGCAATGGAATCGGGTAATAATTCAATCATTACTCTATGGCAGTTTCAATGGCAGGCAAAAACTGAATAAATAGGAAATATGTCAGTCCCACTAATAACATGAGAATGACTAAGATACGGATATTGCTCTGGCGATTAGCCCGCCGACTGATATTGCGGTGTTTTTGATACCGGCTTTTATAGGATTGAGCTATGCGTGACTTTGAATCAGCCATATCAATCTGCTTCTCACTTTTAGCCGCCTTTACTCGTTTCTGCAGATCCTCTTTATCAGGGTCGTAGTGTTGCGGAACGTATTGAAAGCGCAAGTGTCCGGGCGTTCGAAATAGGTTTAAGCGAAACATTTAATTTTGATTTACCAAGTGGCAAGATACCAATTCCTGCTATGACTTCCAATTGATTCTTGAGTTGATGAAAATACCAATATTCTCATTTTTATATGGATAAGACAAATTAAGATGTACTTTTGTTATTCATTATACATCCATCGGCATGAGCGACCATATTGAACACGAATGCGGACTGGCCTTTATCCGTTTGCTACATCCCTTATCGTACTACTACGACAAATACGGAACGAATTTGTACGGCTTAAACAAGTTGCAACTCTTAATGCAGAAGCAACGGAATCGGGGTCAGGATGGGGCCGGCCTTGCCACTATTAAGCTGGATGCCTCACCAGGTGAGCGATATATATCACGAAAACGATCCAATAGCCCAAAATATCTTAAAGATTTATACACCTCTGTGTTTAGCTATTTTGATGGCTTAAGTCCAGAGCAATTAGCTGATAGTGAGTATCTGAAAAAGAATTTGCCTTTTACCGGCGAGGTACTTTTGGGGCACCTACGTTATGGTACTCACGGCTCCAATAGCATAGAAACCGTGCACCCTTTTCTACGGCAAAACAACTGGATGACGAGGAATCTGGTCATAGCCGGAAACTTCAACTTAACGAATGTAGACGAGCTCTTTGATGAATTAGTCCAACTGGGTCAGTTTCCTAAAGAAAAATCGGATACTGTAACCGTCCTGGAAAAAATTGGTCATTTTTTGGATGATGAGGTTCAGCGATTATACAATTGGTTCAAACCTGACGGCTACTCTAATCAGGAAATTAACCAGCTCATATTTAAGCATTTAGACATTCAAAGAGTGATGTCCCGTGCTCACAAAAAGTTTGACGGCGGTTACGTCATGGCCGGTATGGTGGGGCACGGCGACGGATTTATATTGCGCGACCCCTCCGGCATCCGTCCCGCCTTTTTCTATCAGGACGATGAGGTGGTGGTCGTTGCTTCAGAGCGTCCGGCTATTCAAACCGCCTTTAATGTCTCTGTAAATACCATTCAGGAAGTGGCGCCCGGCCATGTGTTGACCGTGAAGCGCGATGGCAGAGTTTCTATGAAACCCTACATGGAGCCGTTAGAGAAACACTCCTGTTCTTTTGAACGGATTTATTTCAGTCGGGGCACAGATCGCGATATCTACATGGAGCGCAAACAGCTGGGGGCTCAGCTGGCAGAGGAAGTGTTGGAAATGGTTGATTTCGATCTGGAGAATACTGTATTTTCATACGTTCCTAACACTGCAGAAACAGCGTATTATGGCCTCATTGAGGGCATTGAGCATATATTCGACGATCGGAAAGCGAAACAAATTACCGATTTGAAAAAAGTGACGCCTAAAAAGATACGCAGCATTTTGCAACAGCGTCCACGCGTGGAAAAACTGGTGGTCAAAGATGCCAAAATGCGAACATTTATTGCGGACGAGGTCGTTCGGGGAGACATGGTTTCTCACGTGTACGACGTAACGTATGGGATAGTCAAGAATGGAAAAGATAGTCTGGTATTGCTCGATGATAGTATCGTTCGAGGAACCACGATGCGGGACAGCATTATAAAAATTGTAGCTCGATTGAACCCCAGGCGAATTATTGTTTTGTCCTCTGCGCCTCAGATTCGATACCCCGATTGCTACGGCATTGATATGTCTAAAATGAATGATTTTGCGGCATTTCAGGCCGCAATTGCCTTGCTGAAAGAGCGAGGCGAGTTATCCCTTTTGGATGACATTTATAAGTCGTGCAAAGCTCAGCTAAAACTACCGAAAGAGAAAGTAACAAATGAGGTGAAACGCTTATACGCCCCCTTTAGCTATGAGGAGATTTCCAAAAAGATCTCAGAGATTTTGCGACCTGCCGACCTGGACATTCCCGTCGATATCGTTTATCAAACACCGGAAGGTCTGGCGAAAGCCTGTCCTCAACATACGGGGCGCTGGTACTTTACAGGGGATTATCCAACCCCTGGAGGTAATCGGGTCGTAAATCGCGCGTTTATTAACTTTATGGAAAATAAAAACGAGCGAGCCTATTGAAAAGGTTGGTTAATTTGTTGCATCCTGGGTAGTGAATTATGCAGCTTAGCTCGATTGTTATCCTTTTCACAACTGCCCCTTGCAAAAACCAGTAGCTGGAAGTTTACGAAACTTAACTACTTCGATACCACCTCTATGCCACGGGCCATGGTTTTTTCAATATCTTGATTCACCACTACATCCCCGCTCTTCAAATCATTCACCTGTTTCTGGATGACCTTGTTTTGTTCATTACCCCAAAGGACCAAAAGATGCCGTTCTGGGTTTCGGTTCAGAAATGACCGGGACTCTGCCACGATGTCCTCATCCCAATTGATATGACGGAAACCCACAAACGGCTGATATTTTATCTTCTGATCATGGTAGAGAGTATAAAACCGCAAAGTGGGAGCGCCACTATGATTGACAAAAACAGCGAAAGACGAGTCTGCTGGTAGCGCAATTTCATCCAGCACCTCCCGGGTTTCCGCTATCAGGCAGTGGTTCTCCGGTAGCATATACTTCCATCCCGACATTTGAGCCCCCACAAAAAGTGTACTAAGCAGGAGGAGAGTCCGTCCCGGCGTTCCTGCGGAATTCCACAGTGCTCGGAGACCGATGGCCATAAGGATAAAAAATAGGGGCGCAAAAAAAATGAGCAGCCTTGGAATGAATGAATAATAATGCAATAACGAAGCGACAACAGCGCATATCCCCGGAAAAATCAGAAGGATTAAGACTCCGGCCTTATTTTTAGCCATGGAAATGATCCCAGCAACTGCAGTGATGCCCACCCAAATAAAAACAATAACTGTTTTCCCAATAAAAACTTGAATGAGACCGGAAATAATTTTACTGTTCTGGATCCAACTTTCCTTTTGCCATAGAGCATAATCGAAAAAATACTGTTCATGGTAGCTTTGCAAATAATCCGATTCGGCATCACTTTTAAGAATGGTAAAAAAGTAAAATAAAAACTGGGCAATCCAGATCAGAACGGGAATCGATAAATAAGGTAAAAGAGCCGAAGCCTTTTTGTCCTGTGCAGACTGGTAAAGATAATACATGCCAATGGACCCTAAAACAAAGACGGAGGGCATCGAAGTCCAGATGGCAGCTGAACCCAGCAAGGTCCAAAATAGAATTCCTTTTCGGGTCAGAATAAAGGAATAATGATACTTTAGGGTGACTAAAATGAATAGAAGACTGAGCATAGCATCTGTAGTATACTGCTTGAGTAAGTCACTCTGAAAAATCATAATGTGCGAGATGCCGAATAGAATGAGAACGATGCCGATATATAAATAAGGCAGCTGAATCCAGGATTGACGGCATAAGCGAACAATGAGATAGACACTCATAAATGAAGATATTAGTGCCGGCGCCCTCAACGCGTATTCATTCATGCAGAAAATAAAGGTGGATAGTTTGACCCCTGTGAGAAAGAGCGGCGGAGCATATTGCTCGTAATCAAGAGGTTGCCACAAACCCCAAAAATTTCGCTCAGCGATATTCATAGCCACATTAGCCTCGTCTATCATCAGTGAATTTCCGTGGAGAAAGGCCTTAAGTCGCAGGAAGACTACAACAAAGATGATGAGCGCTAGTAGCATGCGGCTCAAACCGGTTCGATGTTTTCGAAAAAGGGGAAATGACGCAACATTCATCTTATGCAGTTTCAAGACTTGAATCTACAAAGAAATTGTTTGAGATGGTGACTGTGGGGTTTCCCTTCAAGAAATTCAATCTAAGCTGTTGCTATCTTATTCTAATCCGCGCAATCCGGCCGCTGTAGCCTATTTTGTGCATGGAACACAGGTTTTAGGGATGGTTAGGATTTGCGCAGCCATCATATGGGCTTGCATTCCCGCTAGAGCACACCTTTCTCAAACAACCGAAAAAAACTCGGGAATCTCGCGCAATACCGCCGTCGGCGGCACGAAGGTCCGCGTTTTATCGCCTGTTTTGTGAATGCAACATAAATTGGGCATGATTCGCAGGAGGCTTCAAGCTACCGCGATCTTCTGCGCAAGGGATGGTAAGGGCCCCGCCCATGGGCGAGGGGTGCGAATGTTGAGACGCAAGACCTTGCGTCTCACATGAGCACGGAGCGTCCCGAGGCCGCCTCCCTTTTTGATGGGAGGCGGCTCGAGGATAAAAGACGCGAACCCCTGCACAGCCCGACCCTCGAGGGCCGCCGACAGGCGGACCTCGGGGATGCGCCCAAAAAGAAAAAAAGCCTAACTGACCACGGTGCGTGGCGTGTTGTAGGGCAAACGGGTTAAAAGTTCGTAATTGAGCTGACTACTCAGTTCGCCAAAGGAGTCGACGCTAATGGTAAGGTCCCCCTGGCCGCCAATGAGAACCACCTCATCGCCTTTCTCGACATTCTCGAGATTGGTGACGTCAACCAGGATCATATTCATGTTGACAATGCTGATGACACTCATGCGCTGTCCATGGATAAGAACGCGGCCTTGATTACTGAGGGAGCGAGTGTATCCATAAGCATACCCTACGGGAACAGCGGCGATAGTCATATCGGTTTCGGTGAGGTAGGAGGTACCGTACCCTACAAAATCGCCGGCGGGTACTTCTTTTAGGGACATAATTTTGCTGCGCCATTTAATGGCTCGCCGAAGAGGGTCGCGTTGATCCTGTGTTTCATTCAGGCAGCGAATGAGGGTTTCTTTGCTGGGCCAATAGCCATACTGAAGGATACCCACCCGGGCCATGTCCATTTTAGTTTCGGGGAAACCGAGTAGAGCTGCTGAGCAGGCGGTATGATATATTTGGGGAGTGATCTTGCGCTCTTTACCTTGCTCGACGACCTGATGAAACGTTTTAATCTGGTTTTGGACGCGATAATAATTGGCATAACTCTCTGCTCCGGCATAGTGTGTGCAGAGTCCCACATACTCAAATTGTTGATGGTGCTTCTTAAGGTATTGAAAAACCTGGGGCATTAGGGCCAGGCTCATGCCTGTTCGGTTCATTCCGGTTTCCACTTCGAGGTGAATTCGAGCGGGCTTTCCCACTTTTAGAGCGGCTTCTCGTGCCTTTTCCAGGCGATCCGTTTCAAAAACATAAAATTCGATCTCTTCTTCGATGACCCACTCCAGGGCATCATTATCGACCATACCCATAATCATAATAGTGGTATTAGGCTGCGCCACCTTTTTGACCCGGTAGGCTTCATTGGTGCTAAACACAGAGAAATGTCGAACTCCGCACCGCTGGGCGATGGGTACAAAAACTTCAATACCGTGGCCATAAGCATTTCCTTTGACCACGGAGGAAAAAAGCGTATCTTCTCCAGTTAAGCTTTGGATAAATTCAATATTGTTCTTGACGTTGGACTCACTGATCAATATTTCTGCAGTATACCACATATTAGGAATTCAACAGGTGATGAATAAGAGAATAAAATACTCGAATTCCATCGGGAATGATCTCATCGGGAAAGTCATATTCCGGGTGGTGGAGTACAGGCTGATCTTCTCCAGCACCAAGACCAAACATAAGACTGGGAAACTGCTGGCTGAAGGCGCCAAAGTCTTCGCCCCACCGAAACGGGCGAGCCTGGTCAATGGCCTGAAAATCGAGCTCTTTGGCGACCTTTCTTAGGGCCTCAATGAGATCGGGATCTTGATTGACCGTCGGAAAGACCTCTAAATATTCAATATGGTGTTGAAGTCCGTAATCGTGAGCAAGGTGTTTCACTTTATCTTCTAATTCCGATACGAGCGTTTCCATTTGTTCCGTGGTCCAACATCGGCAGGTGAGGTGTAATTCCCCCTTACTGGGTGAGGTTCCGTAGGCTTTTTGCCCCATTTTAAGGAAAATCGGGGTGAGAAGTTGAAAGTCGTCCTCATTGGGATCATTCTTCGTTTGCTCCTTCACGTAATCTAAAAGGTCGGCAAGCGCTGAAGCGGGGCTCCGGCCTTGCTCGGGTTCAGCGGCATGAGCAATTTGACCTCTCAGTTTAATAATAACTGAACGCACAGAGGCGGTAAAGTAATCCGGGATGATGATAACCGACTTTTTGGGGAATTTGGGCACATTGTGCAGGGCCAGGGCAAAATCGGGTTTGATATCAAAAGCTACATCATCCAGCACCGCCTGAGCGCCCTGGGCATTTTCTTCTGAAGGTTGAAACAGAATGTAAACCGTGCCCCTTTTGGGCCGGTTTTGAGCAATAAAATGGGCCAACCCAAGTCCAATCGTACTGTGCCCGTCGTGGCCGCATTTGTGAGCAACCCCCTCATTATGGCTGATGTACTCCAAATCTTCATTAGCCTCTGTGATGGGCAGGGCGTCAATATCTACTCTAACGAGCACGCTGGGACCCTCTGATTCACCGCGATATTCGGCCAATAGCCCCGTTCCTCCGACTTCTGTAAGTTTGTCCGGCCAGCTGGTTTTGAGTCTGTAGCTGAGGAAGGCTTGTGTATTATTCTCTTCTCCGGAGAGTTCTGGATTTTGGTGTAAATGTCGCCGAACTTCGACCAGATCTTTATGCCTCTTTTTTAACCAGTTTTCCAATGAATCCATATGTCTTATTTCAAACAACAAGCTAAGGATAAATGCGGAAAAGAAAAAACTGGCCGTTGAAAATCGATTCTGACATTTCCATCCCCTAGCATAATCCTGGGATAATATTGCAGTTGGGAAACTTACCCCAATAATTTATTGTTATGAATATAAAGGGTTAAAATGCGTTTTTTCATATTCATGTTGTTAGCGAGTTCACTCGTGGCTCAACAAGCGGAGAATATTAGTTTAGTTTATAACTATGATGATCCAGATCTTCCCGAGAGATTTTCTGGCCAACAATATAATGATTGCTGGGGCTATGTGGGTCCCGATGGGGAAGAGGTCGCAATCATTGGCACTTTAGACTCGGTCCTGTTTTTTGATATTTCAGATATTAATGATGTGATCAAGCTACCCGGTGTCGAATTTGGAGCACGATCCTCGTGGAGAGACTTTAAAACCTATGAAAACTATTGTTATGCTGTGGCTGATCAAGGAACTGAAGGTTTAGGTATCATCAATATGGATTCACTCCAGGCAGGCGTTGTTACTGCTCGACAGGAAACGGCTCATTTCAGTCGAGGTCATAGCGTTTGGATTGATACCGCAACGGCAAAACTGTATGTCGCCGGAGCAAATACTGAACGCCAAGGTCTCATCATTTATGATTTATCTGTAGACCCTTACCATCCTACCCTTTGGGCTCAATATGACCTAGGAGATTATGGAATCGGATGCGTTAGTACCTATGTTCACGATCTTCATGTGCGCAATGATACCGCTTATTGTAATATGAATTCTACTTGCGGTTTTTATGTCTTAGATGTATCTAGCACGACGCCGACTATACTTGGCTCACTTGCACCTGATGCCTTTGATGGGGGATATAATCACAGCAATTGGGTAAGTGAGGATGGGAGCTTTGCCGCAGTAGCGGCGGAAACCTTTGGTTTGCCGCTATATATGGTAGATTTAGAAGATCTAGGAAACATGGGGGTCATAGGCTCCTTCCAGGAACCACTATTTGAGCCCGACTCGAATGCCAATATTGTTCACAACCCCTTTATACGAGGGAACCTCTGTTTTATAGCTTATTATCACGACGGTCTTCAGGTTTTGGATGTATCCGACCCCTCCAATCCGGTCAGGGTGGGTTATTATGATACAGACACGGACCCCACAACTTATAGTGGTTTTTCCGGCGCCTGGGGAACCTATCCTTATTTCCCTAGCGGACTCGTGATCGCATCAGACATGAAGAAAGGCCTGTTTGTTTTGGAGTTAGATCAGTCGCTTCTGGCCGCAGAGTGGCATGAGTTTATCGCAAGTTATACGGATGAAAGGTTTTTTGAGTTACAAACAGACTTTCAAACGACCTATATTCTGGATCGGGTAGATGTGCAATGGTCACCGGATGGAATCGCTTTTGAAGATTGGGCCCATATTCAGCCCGATAAGTTTACGCAGCGATCGTATACCTGGTCCGGACCCATTGAACGCCCACAAGCTGCTGCTTTTTACGTCCGCTTACGGACGCTGGAAAAAGATGGTGCCTTTTCGTATTCCCCTATCCGACGTATCTCAGCAATTCCCTCACAGAAAAACAGGGTATACCCTCAACCGGCAGCACACCAAATTCAAATTGAAAGCACAGAGCAGGGATACTGGGAATTGTGGAGTCTCCAGGGTCAGAAGTTATTTGAGGTTCAGCTCAGCGCTGATACTCAATCAGAGGTTTTACCCTCCTCAATTCCTTCCGGCGCTCATGTCGGCGTTTGGAGATCCCGCGCAGGCACGATTTTAGGCCAGAAGACCGTCATCATTCAGCGTTGACATGAGATTGCAAACCGACAGGAACAAAATAAAATTTGCCTGTTCTTCTATCTGTATCGATAAAACCATACCTTTGTAGGAGATGGCGTAAACAGCAAGTCTGCAACTTGCCGGAATATCGTTCCACTTTCGTTAACAAAATCTACAAGAAATGAGACTATACAACCGCGTCAATGGCGAGGAGTTGAAGCAACGCATGCTGCAAAGCGATGATGGTCGGATCACACTTTCATTTTATCGCTACTATCAGCTGGGAAATCCGGAGTTATTCAGAGATCACTTGTATTTAAAGCTTTACCCGCTGGAGGTTTTTGGGCGTATTTATGTGGCCCAAGAAGGGATCAATGGTCAGATTTCCGTTCCCAAAGATCGGTGGGAAGAGTTTGAAGAGGTGTTACACTCCATTCTATTTCTTCGGGATATCCGATTGAATATAGCAATTGATGATAATGGTAAATCATTTTTCAAATTAAAAATTAAGGTTCGCCCCAAAATCGTCGCCGACGGTTTGAACGATGAGAGTTTTGACGTCACTGAACGCGGCAAGCATCTCGATGCGCTGTCATTTAATCAATTGAGCGCTCAGGAGGATACCTACGTAGTGGATATGAGAAACCACTACGAATGGGAGGTCGGACATTTTAAAGATGCTGTTTTACCCGATGTAGAAACCTTTCGCGAGTGTTTACCTCAGGTGGAAGAACTTATGTCGGACAAGAAAGATAAGCATATTGTGATGTATTGTACTGGCGGTATTCGTTGTGAAAAAGCGAGCGCATATTTGAAGCATCGCGGCTTTGAACATGTTTACCAACTAGATGGAGGAATCATCCAATATGCCCGGGAAGTAGAAGAAAAAGGGTTGGAAAACAAGTTCGTGGGAAAGAACTTTGTTTTTGATGAGCGATTGGGGGAACGTATTTCTGAGGATGTCATAGCTAAATGTCACCAGTGCGGCACCCCTTGCGATACACACGTGAACTGTGCTAACGATGCCTGTCATATCTTGTTTATTCAGTGTTCGGAATGCGCTGAGAAATATGACGACTGTTGCTCACAAAAATGTGCAGACTTTAATGCTTTACCCGCAGAACAACGGGTAGAACTTCGGAAACACCTCAGTTTCAACGGGACGAAGATGGGTAAAGGGCGCTATAAGGCCTATCGGAAAGATGAGCCTCTGGATACCTCCTCTCTAAAGTCTTTGGAAGAATTACTCCATCGCCGAGAAAAAATTTCGCTTCCACATGTGAAGCAAAAGTGAGTTCTTAAAGGATTATAAACCTTTATTTCTTCTTTTAAATGACATTGTGGATAAATCGTGTCCATTCAAATCGAATTTGGTACGATATTTTCTATTCATATACTATTAACCTCGAGTAAAAACTATATGCTGCAAAAAACGATCATACAAGGTCGACTAGATTTTGGAAAACAGCGCGCCTTCGACAAGGCCTTAAAGATGTATAGACATCGTCTGGAAAATTATTATAAAACGGAGATTCTGTTTAAGGAGGAAGAAACTCTTTTTAACAGTGAAGACTTGAGTCTTGTCATTGAGCGTAATGTCACTCAAACCACGGACAAATATTGGAAAAATACGATCGATATCTTGAGCTATTTAGCCCAGTTTGCTGTTGCCGGTAAAATCTGCGCCTGGATGCTCGAGGAAGGAAATATTCTGGATTATCATCTGATTGAACCCGATAGTGACAAAATGGTCGTCAGACATTTTCAGAAAGGCCGGCAATTAGTGGATAAATCCGGAAAGGAAGAAGATGCCATTAAAGCCCTGGACAAAGCCATAAAAAAATACAATAAACACTCGCAGGCTTATGAGCGACGAGGACATCTGAATTATCATTTAAAGAACACCGAGGAAGCTTTGCACGACTTTTCAAAGTCCATTCATTTGGACTACACTAATGCGGATGCCTACTATGGTCGGGGGCATGTATACCTTCGACAAAAATCTTACGAGAAGGCCATAGAGGATTTTGAGTCCACCGCAAAATATGCGATTGCCTTACAGCCGATTTACTGGAAAGCGCGTTTACATCTGGCAGAATGCTACATGCGAGTCAATAAATATGATAAGGCGGAATTTAACCTCAAGTTGTTCACCAATCGGGATTTCAATAAAGAAAACCCGAATTATGCCGAACGTTCACGCGCTTTTGCCAAATACGGTGAAACTCTGATTGCCCTCGAAAAATACGACGAAGCTGCAAAAGCTCTGGATCAGGCAATAGAAGAGTCCAATAGTGATTCTGAAGATAAGCGATTAGCGGAGCGCCTGCGCACACGTGGATGGGCCAAATATAAAGCCGGTCGGAAAGGATATTTATCCGATTGGAAAAAGGCTGTCAAACTGGGCGACAAAAAAGCCGAGTCCTGGCTTCTGGAATATGCCTAAAGTTGCTCTTCATTCAGAATGCGATTCCAAAAAATCGGGGCCTGATGAGCCCAAAACATTTCTGAAGGTAATTTCGTGGGCGCTTTCCAGCGACCTGAATGTATGGATTCCATGAGGCTATTCAGACCCGCACTCATTTCGGATAAGCTATGTTTCTCCGTAAAAAAACACCTTCCCTTTCCCACCGTTTCTACCCAATACCGAAGCTCTTCATCAAGTGGACCGGTGACAATGGCAAAAATAGGTCGCTGCGCACCCAAATATTCAAACAATTTCGCATTCAACACTCCCTTTTGCCTGGCGTGAGACCAACTAAGCAACAAATTGATATGGCTCTCTTTCTGATGCAAAAGGGCTTGTGTCATAGAGGTTGATGCATGCATGGTACAGAACGCATCCACATTAAAGTTCTGCGCCTTAGATTGACATTCGATAGCATCCGGACCGAAATACCGAAATTGAATATGTTCGCCCTCATCGAAATGGCCGAAACGCGAAGGGCTCTGGCTCAGGAGCTGAAAGAAAACACCCAATGCCTGCCAGCGGTCATATAGGGTTCCCGTATAGCTTATCGTAAAAGCAGCCTGCCGAAGTCCAATTTCAGGATGCTGTGAAAACTTACCGATACCATTATATAAAACCGACACTCTTGGGTGTAACAATCTTAAGGGTTGGGCGAGGCCCTCAGACACCGTTGTGACCAGGTCGGCGATCTTTACTTTTCTTCCCATGTACCAGAAGGGATTTCGCAGCTGAGGATCGAGCGAAGGCTTATTTTCAAAAATATCTCGAAAGTCCGAAATCCATGTCAAATGCGGGTGCCGCTTTTTGAGTTTATAACCGATGATCAAATCGGCATAAGGACCATAAGATGTAAATAAATGCGTAATCTGGTGTTTGCGAATCATTGCATCTGCTCGCTTCACAGCTTTGTGAATATAATCTCGCCCCCCATCGCCGAACCAATAAAACAAAGGCCATCGCTTCCGCAGCTGAAGTAATTTTTGACCTATCGAATGCTGCTTCAGCCGTCGGACCAATCTCGATGGGCTGCCCGAACGCTGTTGCAAATCTGACCGAAAGTCCCTATGCGAAATCCATTCTCTGTGTTCTATCGGGAAATCCAAAAGTGAATCTGTTTCGAATGCCGCATTCTTTTCACTGGTCAGAACGTAAATATCATCAAAGAAGCTTTTCGCCTCCATAAAGAAATGCCCCATTCGCTTGGAACTCACCAGGCGTGTTGGTGGAAATTGATAACTAACTATAAATAAGCGGGCCATGATTTTCCTTCTGGATCAATTAAAAACGGATTTAGGGAAAGAGCCCCCATTTGAAGGCTCAATTAGAATAGAAACCTTTACACAGGGAAAAAGGTTGGACAAATTGTATTAACCCCTTAATAACAAACACTGAAACTCCTCTTCACTTTGAAAGAGAGTGAGCCAATATCCACACCTACCAGGTCCATCTCAATTTTGCCTCGTTCAGGCCATGAGGTAGACCTCCTCAGCAAATTGAGCCGCCGCAATATAAGAGGCTCTTGCCTTTTCTTTTGAAAAAAGTTGCTCTACGCGTGATCGCCCCCTTTTTCCCATTTCATTTAGTACCTCAGCTTTCAATTCAGTACAAGCTCGCATTTGTCGAGCCAAGTCCACACTGTTTTTAGGTGGAACGAGCCAGCCGCAAGCCGAATTCACTACATCTCTACAACCCGGAACGTCAGCTGCGATGACCGGCCGCTCCATGGCCAGAGCCTCTAAAATAACAGTGGAAATCCCCTCCCGGTAAGAGGGCATAACCAGAATATCGCACTCTTGGTAAAATGGTCGTACGTCTTGCGCTTCACCGTAGTAATTCACAAGTCCTTTTGTAATCCACTGAGCGACTTCTTCCGCCTCAATCACTGAGGGATTGTATGCATCCAATGGACCTACCACATCCACCTCCACCTCTACGCCCTGACTGATTAGTATTTCAGCAGCTTCTACATATTCCCTAAGGCCTTTATGTCCCAATAGGCGCCCTACGAACAGAAACCTGAAAACTGATGATGACTTTTTCTGGGGTGAAAAGAAACTCAGGTTGACGCCGGCCCCGGGAACAATTTGACATTGATCATGACTTACTATACCCCTGGACTCAAAGAGGGCTTGATCCGCACTATTGAGAAAAAATACTGAATGTATTCTTCTGAACGCTCGCTTATATAGAAAAAAGACAAACTCCTTTTTGAGGCCGCCTGCCAGGTAGGAATACCCTAAACCCGTCACCGTCGGAATGCATCGAATACCTAATCTAGATGCTGCGTAAGCACCGTATATATTAGGCTTTACCGTAAAAGTAAAAATGAGGCTGGGGCTATGTCTTTCAAAATGACGTTTGAGCTCCCGATAAAACAGAAAATCCCTGCCCGGGTTCATACGTCCCGGTTGAAGATGTTTGAGGTGAAAAAAAGTCAAGCCCTTGAGATCCTTAAAGGTTTTCAAGTAAGGGTCCAGCGGAGCTAAAACAACCACTTTATTACCTATGGCCAATAGTTCGGTGAGTATTTGACGACGCGTAAAGACCATTTGACAGGAATTAGCGACGATACAAATGACTTTAGAGTTTTTCACTCAATCGTAAAGTTTGTTACCACAAGTATAGGAAAAGAAAGCTCTTTGAGGGCCTACAAGTTCAAGGTTTTGATGAAAAGGCTGCCTAAATACGACAAAGTGTCTTTATTATTCGACTTTCCAGCGCGCATGCATCAAGCCCACGGTTTCATGAGCCCAGGTCCGCCATAGAGCGATCCGTCGAGCCGGTGAATTCTGCCATTGCCCTCCGGATTTGGTCGGGTCGGTGGCAATCAAAAAATGTGCCGGTGCCATCGTAGCTGACATGCCGTTTGCCTGCGCCCAATATTGGGCACGTGGCAAATGTATTGCTGAACTTACGACGATCAGCTTCTCTCCTTTTCCTATCCGTTGCGCGACTTGTTTCATTTCAGATTGGGTATGTATGCCCTCTCGGAGTTGCAAGGTGTCATTCGGATCCACACCCAATGCCAAGGCCGCCTGCGCCGTCACTTCACCCTGAGATTCTTCACTACCAAAATAGCCCCCGGAGAGCGCCAGACGAGCCTGCGGTAAAGACCTGTACAGTCGATAGCCCTCCATCAATCGAACCGCCGTTGTTCGATTGATCTGTTGCGTGGGTAAAAGGTCCGGATCAGAAGTTTTCCCCGCTCCCAACACAACGATGAGATACGAAGACCCCGTATCCAGCGTCGACAACTCCACCACTGGAAACTGACGTTCTTTATTCTGGACCAAATATTCAACGATAGGCAAGCCCAGCAAGACCGTCGGTAGAATAAGGCCTACCCATAAAAGTCGGCGTCCGGAAGTGCTGCTTTTTTGCCATGCGAAAGCCCATAACAACAAAAAAGCTAAAACCAGATAGGTAGACGGATCAATAACAAAATGTACAAGCGACCGAATCATACCTCCAAAGTAATAATTTTTAAGGCTTGTGGTCACATGGAGGCAAAGTCTGCGGCTTTGCTTAAGTTTGTAAAAAAACTTATATGCTCCCCATTCCCGTAATTGCTATGCAGATTAGCCACTTGACCGATGCCCGGTACTTTGCCGCCTGGTTGATAGATTGGATGTCCTTTCCCCTGGACGGTGCCGCCGCCGTCCGACCTCAGATCGCTATGCAAATGGCCGAGTGGGTCGAGGGGCCCAAATTAGCCGCACGCTATGAAATGACTCCCCTGGAAGACATCCTTCAACAGTGGGAAACCCTGCCTGCCGAAGGCCTGATTTTGTCCGGCGAGCATTATCTATCGCAACTCGCTTTACAACCCCTGGATATCCCCTTTTTTCTTGAACTTCCGCTGGACACCTCCCCGGAAATCATCCGCCAGGTTGACCATTTTAGCCCGCTCGGCATCATCTTATTCACTCACAAGCCCATCACTGCAGAGACCCTCAACCCCTGGCAGAGCTGCTCCTGTCCCCTGTATATACACATGCAAAATCAGGATTCCGAAACCCTCTGGGAACACACTCAAAAAGACCGCATTCAAGGATGGGCTGTAAGCGGCGCCGGGGAAGAGAAAGTGGGCTATAAGTCCTTCGACGAGCAAGATGAGATTTATGAGTTTTTGCTCGATCGAGAAGCAGATTAATATTTTTTGGTGGGAGTGACCCCCAATAATTGGGGGTCGCTATGGTCGGCCGCTCTCTGTTCGATCGGCTGCCGCGCGCCATACAGCTTAAGTGTCATTACCACTACATTCAAACAGACCAGGTCTTGATCTTTTTGTCCAGCTCTGCGTTTGCTCTTCAGTCATAGCGCTAGGGCTCTGTTCCTTCATCGCGCCTTGATCCGAACAAAAATCTACTGCGACTTTTCTATATTTATGTAGTGGTAATGACACTGGCTTGCGGCATCTCCCCTTCGTCCACAGAAGCCACGGCTTCTGCGGCTCGGGGCCGGCCTCCCAGCGCTCACTCAAATTTTTACTGCTTGCGCGCTTCCATTCCGAAACTTTCGTACTCAAAAAAAGCTAGCTCAAAGAGCGCCGTCATTATAAAGATACCATCCATAAATAAACCGGTAGTCCAATCGTAATATTGACAGGAAAGGTTACGGCCAAAGCCATGGGAAGAAAAATCCCCGGATTGGCTTTGGGCGCTGCGATTTTCATCGCCGCAGGAACGGCAATATAGGATGCACTGGCTGCTAATACTGCCAGCATGAAACGATCCCCTGTTTCTGCGATAAAACCAGCGCTGAGCAAGGACACAACACAACCGTTAAAAATGGGAAAAAGAATGGCAAAGGCGGTTGTAAATTTTCCCGATTTTAGGAAATCACCCAGCTTTCTACCGCTGGTAATTCCCATATCTAAAAGAAAAACAGCTAAGAATCCCTTGAAAATGTCTGTCGTGAAAGGTTCAATGCCCGCCGCTTGCGCGTCACTAGCTGACCAGCCAATGACCAGCGAACCCAAAATCAAAAAGACACTTCCATTCGTTATAGAATGGTGAATAATGGGACTTAATTTTTTGGGACCTCCAGACGTCGAAAATCTCCGGATCAGAATGACGCCAACAATAATCGCAGGTGCCTCCATGAAAGCCATAACAGCCACCATGTGTCCACTAAAAGCGATACTTTGCATTTCCAGAAAACTGACAGCGGTAACGAAGGTAACAGCGCTTACAGATCCGTAGGCGGCAGCCACTGCACCGGCATTTTCAACTGATAGCTGCAGACGCATGATAAAGTAGGTGATAATGGGAATGACAATGGCAGAGGTCACCCCAATGATAAAGGCCGAAACAATATCGAGCGAAAACTCACTATGAGCTAATTCCTGCCCCCCTTTAAAGCCAATGGAAAACAATAAATACAAAGCAATAAACTGGGAAGAACTCTTCGGAATCTCCAGGTCACTTTTGACCCTTACCGCCAGAATGCCCAAAATAAAAAAGAGCAAAGCCGGATTCGTTAAATTTTCGAACAACAGATCTGTATTCATACTACTTACTTTCAGAACCGCTTTTGCAAACTAACAATATCCAATCTCTTAAGGATAGACAGCTTAAGAGCAGTCGATCGGGGGCAAAAAGTGGGTGAGCCTGCAAAATTACAATAATAAGTCCTTGACAAACTGTGCCATTTTGCCCGGGTCTGCCTTACCCGCGAGATCCTTTTGTGCACGCCCCATCACCTTACCCATATCTTTCATGCCCTCAGCATTCATATCATTTACAATAGCCGTCAATTTTGCTTTTAGCTCTTCATCGGACAACGGTTTGGGTAGGTAGGCTTGAATGGTTTCGATTTCCTCACGTTCTTTCACAGCGAGGTCCTCCCGATCTTGTTTTTCATAAATTGAAAGGGATTCCTTTCTCTGTTTGACCAACTTTTGCAGTATTTGGATTTCCCGGTCTTCATCCATTGCGTCGCCACTTCCATCCGTTTTTGCCATGAGAATGGCATTTTTTACTGCGCGAAGGCCTCTCAGTTTTGCAGCATCTTTGGCTTTCATCGCTACTTTGATATCCTCATTGATTTTTCCTTCCAGTGCCATAATTTTCTCGTTTTATAAGTTGGGGCGGTCCCATGCATTTTGAGCTTCCACCTCCTCTAAGATTTGTAAATAATGTTGGTACCGCAAAGCAGAAACCCGCCCCTCTTCCAACGCCTTCTTTACCGCACACTTGGGCTCATTACGGTGCGTACAGTCTGCAAATTTACAGTCTTTACTCAAGACAAAAAATTCACGGAAATTATGTGCCACGTCCTGAGCCGTAAAGTGATTAAAGGAAAAGTTTTTGATCCCCGGACTATCGATGACCGCCCCGGAATCTCCCCAGGGGAACATTTCGGCGTTTGTGGTCGTATGCAGTCCTTTGCCCGACCGCTGGGAAATATCTGCAGTTCGCAAACCCAGGCCCGGTTCCAGAGCATTCAGCAAAGTGGATTTGCCTACCCCGGACTGCCCAGCGAAGAGCGTAATTTTTCCATCCAGATAAGACTTGAGCTCCGATACTCCGACGTCCGATTCTGCTGAGCCCGCTATAGTCTGATAGCCTATAGACTCGTAAATGTTCTGCAGGCCACGAACCTGCTTTTCTTCATCTTCTGTCAACAGATCACATTTATTTATAAAGATCAGCACCGGAATTTCATGCCCTTGCGTCATCAACAAAAAACGGTCAATAAAACCGGGCTTTAAGGTAGGCTGCACAAAAGTAGTGACCAAAACCGCCTGATCGATATTAGCGGCCATGAGGTGCAAGCCATGTTTTTGACGGGGCGACTGACGGGCCACGTAATTGCGCCGCTTCTCGATCGTTACAATCTGACCAATAGGATCTTGCTTTTGCTTTTCGATAACCACTTTATCACCAACCGCCACCGGATTGGTGAGCTTCCATCCCTCCAGTCGAAACTTACCCCTTATCCGGCAGGGGATTCGCTCTTCGTCTTCCGTTTGTACTTCATAGTGTGAACCCGTCGAGCGGACGATAACTCCATTGATGCGTTCTGCTTCTGGCATGGATGCTAAAGTACAAGATTTTCGTGAGCTGGAGGAATGGGAGGGAAATAAGTGAAACACAAAACGTTGAAATCAATAGTCCTTTTCTTACCCTCCTTTACGAAGTCGTTTCAAACCTACCGACTTAGTCTGAAATCACGAAGCGAAAAGCACAAAAATAAGAGCGATAATCGCTGGCAGCGCTTGAAACGTAAAAATCTTTCTGGAGACTGTAAGTGCGCCAAAAAGGCCGGCAACGATAACGCAGCCCAGAAAAAACAAGCGGATATTTGTTGCCCACTGGGGGTCACTTATTAAAAATGACCAAATAAGTCCTGCTGCTAAAAAGCCATTATAGAGCCCTTGATTGGCTGCCATACCTTTTGTTGGTTTGAACAACTCCTTCGGAAAGCCCCTGAATGTCTTCTTTCCCACCGTTTCCCAGGCAAACATTTCCATCCACAAAAAGTACAGATGTCCGAGTGCGATTAAAGCGGTTAATACTTGTGCGATTACAAAGACCATAATTGGGGTTTTGATGTGCTGCTTATTCCTCTGGGCTCCTCTGGAAACTATCCTTCGCCGTGAGTAACCATTTCTATTCAAATGGATTCCATGTAAAATATGCACTCAAGCCTCACTGCTCTTTCGTCACAGCGGAGCCAAGGATATGCTCCTTCCTCGCGACTTGGTCATGCTTTACTTTATCATTTTCTCATCAAAAAATAGTCCCCGGAGGTACCTTTAATATTCTCTTGAAAAATCCTGAATAACGGATTATTCGTAAAAATCATCATTTTTTCTCATCCATCAAAATTGATTTTTGATTCTGCAATCTGAGCCACAATCTCAATGCAATGGAATACACTTTAACAAAATTCTATTTGACCATGCATTGCAAGTCGCATTTCAGCCTCATTTGTTCCGCTATCTTCATATCTGATCGAGAAAGGTTAAACATTTGCGGGCTCTGACCCATTAAATATCTAAATCAGATGATGGATACAGATAAAGCACTACAGAAATTAACTTATGGTTATTATATTTTAACAGCGGTGAAGCCCGGTGATGAATTAAAAACCAGAGACAAAGATTATATAGCCGCCGGCGTCATAAATTGGGCAAGTCAATTGTCTTTCGAGCCCCTTCAAGTGGGCGTCTCTGTCCAAACTGATAGTCACTTAAATGAAACGATTGATTACAGCGAAAGCTTTACTTTACATATTTTATCTGATGATCAAATAGATTGGATAGATGCTTTTAGTACGAAAAGTGAAATTACGGAAGGTAAGATTAATGGATTGCCGTATACGCTAAAAGACGATCGCATCGAATTTGAAGACACCCTGGCAACTATCGCTTGTACATTATCAGATAGCGTTCGATGTGGAGATCATACGCTTCACATAGGTCAAGTCGTTTCGGGTCATGATTTAAGTAAGTCAAGCCCATTGACTACGGTAAAACGACCTTCCAAATATCCCGGAGTGAAATTGGAGAAGTAAAATTGGTTTTTGCTTTTCCAACAAATTTCAGAGAGTCAAAGGCTATCTTTTTAATTTAGAGAAAATCCATCTATTGGATTGATTTCTATCTATATTATTTGTAGCCGTGCCATAAAACGCTGAGAGATATTAGCGCTAAAACAGAAGAATGCGATAGTGATGTGGAGGGTGACGCTACCGGCGGCAGTGCGAGCGCAGCGAGTACCGATAGCCCGCAACGTAACGCCCCGACTGCGCCGTCAGGCAAAAGGAGGGGATCGCCCAAAAAATATAAAAAATTAGACCCTATATCGGCCAGGAAGTGCATAAAAAAAGCCCATCGACGAGTGTCAATGGGCTCTGTTGTGGGCAATGTAGGACTCGAACCTACGACTTCCACCTTGTAAGGGTGGCACTCTAAACCAACTGAGTTAATCGCCCGTGTGGTTTTTGCGAATGCAAATATATACGCTTTTTCAATTTCGCCAAAGCTTTTACCAAAATTATTGCCATTCGGGGGCGATTTCAAATATGGACTGAGTTACAACTCTGCCGACGGCTTTTAAGGTTTGCCGATCAATGATATCCATATCGTCTTGCGTAGTATGCCAGTGCTCAAAAAAGCCGGTGGCACTGCCCTGCTCTTTATGGATGATATCTAAGGTCGGAATACCCGCTATTGTGTTAACGAAATAGTGGTCGTCGGTGACCGCTCCCATGGATTGATCCACAAAGACATTTCCATAGCCCATCTGATCGGCGATGCCCCAGATGCGATCGACCCAGGGGCCGGCATATCGACGCGAAAATCCTTCTTTGTAAAAGGTGGCGTGCTCTGCACCCACCATATCCAACAAAATACCCATTCGAAATCGAAAGGCCGGTAAATGAGGCTGACGCGACCAGTGTTGAGCACCCAATGCCCAACTCTCGGGCTGATTCCCCATCGAAGTACCCTGATCTTCTAAATCAAAGAATACGATATCAATGCCGACTCCGGGATCGAAATCAGCCAGGTGTCGGGCTACTTCTAACCAGACCCCCACCCCACTGGCGCCATCATTGGCTCCGGGAACGACCTGAGATTTATCTTCCTGCTCGGCCTGAAATCGGCTGTCCCAATGTGCGCACAGCAAAATACGGTCGGGCGCGTCAGGCCGAAAGCTGCCGATGACGTTGTACCCCTTCAGCGCTACCCCATCAAAGCGCTTTGTCGTAAAAGACTGAACCTGGGTCTGGGCACCAAATCGCTTGAGGGTCTTCACCAGGTAGTCGCGACCTGCGATATGAGCTTCTGTGCCGGGAACGCGCGCACCTAAATCGACCTGCGCCTGAATGTAGGCATAAGCAGAGTCCGCTGAAAAATCGGGGATCTGCATGGGCTCAGCTCGCTCTTGTGTGGTTGATGCACTCTCCTTCTCATCGGCACAACTTACCACAAAAAGGCTGGACAATAATACGAGCCCCCAGAGGCCTAATTTTCTATACTCCATTGTGTGCCTTCTTTACCATCCTTTAATATAATTTTGCGCTCTTGTAAACGGTCCCGAATCAAATCAGACATTTCATAATTTTTATCCGCGCGGGCCTTGGAACGCATCTCTATAACGACCTGCATGACCTGATCCAGTATCTCAGCTTCCCCTTCTTCAGTCGTTTCGTCCTTCAAGCCGAAGATGTTAAACACAAATTCCGGTAATTCGCTCTTCAATCGTTCCAAGGTGCTCGCTTCAATCTGCTCCAGGGGAATCTGCCCACCCTGCAGTTTATTGATAATCTGCACTAACTCGAAAATCCGAGCCAATGCCCGGGGAGTGTTAAAGTCGTCGTTCATCTCTCGGTAAATGTGATCGAGCCCCGTGAGGATGGCCTGATTGTGCTCGCTGTCCTGTCCCGATTTTCGGGGCTGCAGCTGGTCGAGAGACTGGCAGGCAGCCATTAATCGTCGATACCCCTTCTCGGCGCCGCCCAGAGCTTCATCTGTCAGATCCAGCGTGCTTCGATAATGCGACTGCAGCATGAAAAAGCGGATAACCATGGGGCTGTACCCTTTGGAAATATTCTCGTTCTCGCCGGTGAAGAGCTGCATGGGGGTAATGGAGTTTCCATCACTTTTTGACATTTTTCGCCCGTTCATGAGCAGCATATTGGCGTGTATCCAATAATTGGCGGGCTGACATTTGCAGGCGCCGAAGTTTTGTGCGATTTCATTCTCGTGATGGGGGAATTTCAAATCACTTCCTCCGGCATGAATGTCAAAGGTCTCTCCCAAATATTTCGTACTCATGGCGGAGCACTCCAAATGCCATCCGGGAAAGCCCCGGGACCAGGGCGAGTTCCACTGCATCAGGTGACTCGGGTCGGCTTTAATCCAAATGGCAAAGTCCGAGGGATGGCGTTTTTCACTTTGGTTTTTTAGCTCACGGGTTTCCGATAACAAATCTTCTACCACTCGTCCGCTCAATTTGCCATAAATGTCTTCCTCCTTTGCAAACTTCTCCGTGTCGAAATACACACTGCCATTGACTTCATAGCCATAGCCATTGTCCAGGATTTTCTGGACCATTTCAATCTGCTCCAGGATATGTCCTGTGGCGCGCGGTTCAATATCCGGGGAGAGATTATTGAAAATGCGCATCATGTCGTGAAAACCTAGAGTGTACTTTTGAGCGATTTCCATCGGCTCTAAAGACTCCAGGCGGGCTTTTTTGGATATCTTGTCCTCTGCTCCGGAATCAGCATCACCTTCCAAATGACCCACATCAGTAATATTGCGAACATAGCGCACCTTATATCCAATATGCTGCAAATACCGATAGATCACATCGAAAGAAGTGAAAGTGCGACAATTGCCCAAATGGACGTCACTGTATACGGTCGGACCACAGACATACAGACCGATCCGGCCTTTGACGATGGGCGTGAACTCTTGTTTTTCTCTGGCTAAGCTATTGTATATATATAATTTCTGATCCATGTGTACAAAGGTAGGGTATTCTAGTGTCATGACTACTAAATAGATATGGAAAAGTCGAAGGAGATTATTGATTAGATCAAGGTGCGATGAAGGATTATAGCATTTGCAACATGACTGAAGAGCAACGAATAGCTGGACAAAAAGATCAAGACTTGATCTATCTGAATGTAGTCGTCAAGACACTTGGGATTTTGAGGGCTTTAATCAGAGGAAAAACGGGCATGAGCTACACGCAGCCGGTATTATATCCAGCCGATAGTCATTAATAGTGACATGCCCGCACCCAATCCGGACCAAAAAATCGTCCAATCCCGACGTCGAATGAAGAACACTTTATCCAGTATAAAGTACAGGGCTACGAACAAAAGGACAATCAGAATTTGACCGGCTTCGATGCCGATGTTAAAGGAAAACAACTCGAAAACAATGCCATCACTTTCGGGATGCAGCGCGCGAAAAAAATTGCTGAATCCCAATCCATGGACCAGCCCGAATACAAGGGCCAGGAGATAGTGCCACCCTACGGCTGAATCCGCTCCCCGTTCGGCCCTGAATACATTGTACAAAGCCGTAAATAAAATCGTTAAGGGGATAATGGTTTCAATGAGGTCGGCAGATACCTGCACCCATCCGAGCGCACTCAATGCTAAAGTGAGAGAATGGCCAATAGTGAAAGCGGTCGCCAAAATAATTAATTGAAGTCCTCGTCGCCAGGAATACATGGCACAAAGTGTCACAATGAATAACATATGATCGAAGCCGGCGGGGTCCAGGATGTGATCCCAACCTAATTGAAAGTAGGTTTCAAAAACATTCATTCTTTCTGGGTTTACGACTAGTCTATGTAGCGAACTTTATTTAAAAACCGAAGACCAATAGCTAATTCTACGGTTACATTCGTCGGGCTCTGTGCATTAACTGTTCGCGTTTGTGTGGAACCCGACCCTGGAATCGGCTGCAGTCGTTGCTGGGGAATAAACATCTGACGGGATAAGTCGGGATGTATAGATAGCTCGACAATACCCGCTACATGCTCGCTAAAGGCCCATTCGATACCGGTTTGGAAAGTCACGCCCCACAGCCAGCGACGAACAGCAATTCCCTGCGCTTCTCTCGATAAGTTATCGCTATCCTGAGACACCGTATACTCACCGCGCATGCCAATGCCGTAGTAAAACCGGGAATATTCGTTTCCAAAAGGAAATTTTTGACGGCCACCAAGGACAAGAGAGGCATTATTGAACACATCGCGCTGAGATACGGCGCGACCGATAGTAAACCCTTGCCCGAAAACCCGCTGACTACCTCGCTGATGATAGCCGAGTTGTGCAAACAAACTAAAATCATTCGCTTCATCAGCCGTTTCGATGAAAGCGGATCCGTGATACGTGAGGAGCACACTTCGATTGCTGAAATTTTTAAAGAGTTGCATGCCTCCACCAATACCGCCCTTAAACCCAAAGGCATAACTCTGGGCCTGAAGCATCACGGGGGTCAACAGGAAAATAAAAACAAGCGTATTTAGGAATAACTTTTTCATAGTGTAAGGGGTTTTTGATGGGTAACAGTGAAAAAATAACCACCTGGACGTCATTTATCTATACGTCAAATATAAAGATAAGTTTAGGAAGTGGGAAAGAACATTGGCGAGGAGCATTTCTGGTGAAATCTGCGCAAATCCGTGTTGGTTTGCCGCAAGTATTCATAAACTTGTCATGACAGAGGGGATGTGAAATTATAATATACTATAAATCAAAAATTTAACATAGGCCCAGCCCTCGAACTCATTCAAATGTAAAGAACTAAATTTGGGTAATGCGATTAGTAAAGTTCGCTACTTGAAAAAAGTATAAGTTGTTACAAGTCAACCGTTTGAATGCCCTTCGGCCCGAAAGGCAGAAAATGCATGCATTTTCCGGGTTAAAACCATTCCCCATATGGAACTTATATTTTCAGGATTGGTGCGGGTTTCCTCGGATTTTCAATAACTCCATATTAGGGATTAAATCCATCGGACAAACAACTATTTACGTAAATGATAAATAATTTTTGTAAATTTAGTCAAACATCGGATTGGATTCATGGTTTTAGTAGATGAAAGCACAAATGAGTCTTTTGAAGGCGAAATCAAAAGAATTTCAGTTGCTGAAATTCAAAACTTAAAAGGGAATAAAAATTTCACCTTTGAATGGGATCAAGAAAAAAATCGAGAAATATTTGCTTTAACGCTCAAAGACAAAGAAGAAATACTGGGATTAGTATCTATAACAGACAATAAGAAAGAGTTTAGGATCCATATTAACCTGCTTGAAGCTTCAAATAACCATAGAGGCAAGAAAAAAAAGTTGAGGAGTATTCCGGGTTGTTTGATTGGATTTGCTTGTAAAGCAGCATTTAAAAAAGGATATGGTGGATTTGTTTCCTTGATCCCCAAAACGTATTTAATGAGTTATTATCAAGAACATTTTGGCTTTGTTCGAATGGGAAGGCATCTGGCTACCTTTGGAGATAATTCAAAATACCTCATGACAAAATACCTAACAGATGAAGAAATATGAAAAGTTATACAAGGAGCTTCGTAAAAAGTACTCCGTCCAGGAGATTTCTGAGTCCATGTTAATCCCGGCGGATCTAACAGCAGAAGAAAGAAAAGAAGCAGATGAAAGCCTGAAGAATTTCAGACTAAAAATGCTCCGGGAACAAACGGAAGAGGAGCGAATCTTTTCAGATGTAATGAGGCTGAAAATAGTCATGGATGACTACATCCAAAACGAACCCTACACAGCGCAGAGAAGCTTTGGCCGCTACTTAGAAGAATATGCCAGAATTCTCAATATGACTAAAAAGAAGTTAGCAGAAGATTTGGCCATCCATTACACTCGATTGAGCCGGATCATAAATGACCGAGAAAACCCAAATATTGAGTTGGCCTACCGCTTAGAGAAGCACAGTGGAGGGTTAATCTCCGCCTTAAGTTGGTGGCGATTAGTCGTCAAAAAACAAGAGCACGAAATCAAGAAAGACGATGAAACAAGAGAAAAAGAAGGAGCAAAAGTAAAAAACCCCATCAAATTTGTAGCCTAATATTAGAAATCCATCCCATCCCATAAAATCCCGTTCAAAACCCGTGTTCTATAAACTACTTTCCATATAGAACGCGGACTGGTGGCGCCGTGGCGGTATGTCAGAATCATCACAGTTTCCGAAAAGACATCAAATCCTACCTCACGCGCAATTGCTGACCGATTCGCAAGGCATTGCTCTCTAACTCGTTGTGCGCCTTAAGCTCCTCCACAGAAAGGGAAAAACGACGGCTTATACTATATAAAGTGTCTCCTTTCCGGACTTCGTAATATTTTGTACCCGGTTCCGCAACTGTTGCTGTGTCCTGTGGCTCCACCGTCTCCGGAGATTCTACTTCGACCGGCTGGGGTTGTGCCTCTGTCACGGCTATTGCCGGCGAATCTAAGTTTACGGCCTCCGAAACCGTATCCAGCTCTACAGCTGAAGATTCCTCCGCTTCCGCACTTTTGGATATTCCCGCCTCTTCTTGAGGCAAAGCCTGTATATCTTCATCGGCAGGGAGGTCTTCCTTCAGCTCCTCCGGCAAAATCGACTCCTCTTCCGACCGCAGAACCGGCTTCGACTCAAACCACGATATGCCACGCAACCGAATTTGTTCACCAATGGCCGGCTCCTCACCCTCAGCCATCTTATTTTTATTCAACAGTTTATCCAACCGCAGTCCGTAATGCTGAGCAATGGAGAACATGTCGTCGCCTGCCTTTACGTAGTGGTACTTCTTTTCGCCGCGATACGAGCGTCGTTTTTTCTGCAAAAAGACCCGCTCGCCGGCTTCCAGCTGTTGATTGGGCCTCCGGATATGCTCATTGTACTTCACGATTTTATCTGGCGACACACCAAAATCCATACTGATCTCAATGGGTCGCTCCCCCGGCCGTGCGTAGACATATTCCACATCATTCACCTGCTGCAAACTGGGGCTGTAGTTCTCTTCCTGTACCATGAGCGCCGGATCTACGGGCTC
>Ga0209944_1000043_pt1 | contig 47847 bp, 43 predicted proteins | sample SalPonR1_C_D2_MG_FD_185701 | JGI IMG/M metagenome (GOLD analysis project Ga0209944, IMG submission 185701) | Salt pond soil microbial communities from South San Francisco under conditions of wetland restoration - Salt Pond MetaG R1_C_D2_MG... ...
GATCCTCGGATCTCGGCGACGACAAGGATCGCGTCGTAATCCGCGAAAACGGCCGCACGACCTATTTCGCATCCGACGTCGCTTACCTGCTCGACAAGCTGGAGCGCTGTCCCGGCAAGCTCATCTATATATTCGGCGCCGATCATCATGGCTATGTACCGCGCCTGAAGGCGGCCGCACGCGGGCTCGGCGAAGACCCGGAGCGGCTGGAATTTCCGCTGGTCCAATTCGCGGTGCTTTACCGCGGCGGCGAGAAAATCCAGATGTCGACGCGCTCGGGCGCATTCACGACGCTCAGGCAGCTGCGCGAAGAGGTCGGCAAAGACGCCGCACGCTATTTCTACATCATGCGCTCGCACGACCAGCACCTGGATTTCGACCTCGACCTGGCCAAGTCGCGGGCCAACGAAAACCCGGTGTTCTACATCCAGTACGCGCACGCCCGAATCCACAGCATCTTTCGTCAACTCGACGGTCGCGGCATGAAGCACAACCCGACTATCGGCGATGCGGCACTCAGGCGACTGACTGAAAAACACGAGCGCGCACTGATGCAGGCGATGGGTCGCTGGCCGGAAATCATCGAGATGGCCGCGCGCCGGCGTGCGCCGCACGATATCGCCCATTACCTGCATGACCTGGCCGGCCAGTTCCATACCTACTACAACGCAGTGGCCATTCTGGTCGACGATGACGACGACCTGCGCAATGCCCGCCTGAACCTGATCAGCGCGGTCCGCCACGTCATTGCGGGCGGCCTGGCCCTGATCGGTGTTGGCGCACCGGAGCAGATGTAATGGCGCGCAAACAGGCAAGACGCGGAAGTTCCGGCGCTTCGGTCGGCATTTTCAGCTTCGCTGCCGGGCTTTGCTGCGGTCTCGGACTGGCACTGCTGGCCTGGCTGGGCGGCTACCTGCCGCACGGCGACGAAGCCACCGCCGGCCCGCCGACCGGCCGGGACGATCCGCCCATCATCGAGGCACCGGGCGACGGGGACTCGGGCGAACGCGACGGCCGCTATGATTTCTTTACGGTGCTGCCGGAAATCGAAGTGGTCGTGCCCAACCGCGAGATCGAGCAGCGCGCGCGCGAAAATCCCGAGCAGCCAGCCACACCCGCCGGGGGCAGTTACCTGATTCAGGCCGGTTCCTTCCGCTCGGCCGAAGACGCCGAGGCGCTCAAGGCCAGACTGGCCATGCTCGGCCTGGTGGCTCGAATCCAGAGCGTGAGCGTAAACGGCGAAAGCTGGCATCGTGTCCGCCTGGGTCCTTACGACACGGCTCGTGCGGCCGACAGCGCACGGCGCGAACTGCGCGAAAACGGCTTCGAATCGATCGTGCTCAGCGACGGCTGATGAACGCCGATCGCACCGCACCCGGTCTGTGACAGGAAGAACCCGACGCAAGATCGAGGATCCGGAATGAACGACAGCCCGCCACGACCCGCTCTGATGCTGCCCGGCGGCGGCGCCCGCGGTGCCTACCAAGTGGGCGTGCTCAAGGCCATGGCCGAGTATCTGCCGGGTCCCGAAACGCCTTTCCGAATCATTGCAGGCACCTCGGCAGGCGGCATCAACGCAGCAGTCATGGCCAGCCACGCCGAGAATTTCGCCTACGGCGCAGAGCGGCTGGCGCAGTTCTGGGGCAATTTCCGCTGCCGTCACATCTATCGCACCGGCTGGCTGCACAACATGGGCACCGGCCTGCACTGGCTGGCGTCGATGACGCTGGGCGGGCTTGGTATCGCCAACCCGAAAGCGCTGCTGGACAATCGGCCGTTGGGCCAGCTGCTGGAGCGGGAGCTGGACACCAAAGGCATCCGGCGCGCGATAGACGAAGGGCACCTCGACGCCTTGCTGATTACCGCCTCCGGCTACGCCACCTCGCGCGCGGTCACTTTCTTCCAGGGGCGCGATGAATTCGTCGAATGGAATCGTTACAAGCGCGCCGGGGTCCGCTGCGCGATCGACGCCGGCCACCTGCTTGCCAGCGCCGCGCTGCCGCTGCTGTTTCCGGCCCAGCGCATCGGCAACGAATACTTCGGCGACGGCGGCATGCGTCACACCACACCGCTGAGCCCGCCCATCCATATGGGCGCGGACAGAGTCGTGATCATCGGCACACGCGACGAATTGCAGGACCCCGAGCCCGAGGTCTGCGAGCGCTACCCGACGCTGGGGGATATCGGCGGCTACCTGCTCGACGTGATCTTCATGGACTATCTCAACAACGATCTCTCGCGCCTCAAGCGGATCAACCGCACGCTCGAAGTCGTTCCCGCGCAGCACCGTCCCGAGACCGGACTGAAAAAAATCGATGCACTGCTGATTCAGCCCAGCGAAGACCTGCGTGAAGTATCCAATCGGCACATGCACCGCGTTCCGGCCAGCGTCAAGACCCTGCTCAAGGGCGTCGGCGCCTGGGGTCCGGGCCGCCTGCCCAGCTACCTGCTGTTCGAAGCCGAATTCTGCCGCGAACTCATGGAACTCGGCTACAAGGACGGGATGGCCAGGCGCGATGAAGTACGCAAGCTGATGGGGGTTTCGGGTTAACTGTTTGGCTGGTTATCGGCCTCCGGTTTGGCGGTTGGTGGTCGACAACGGGCAAATGATCCTGCAGCCGTTCGGCCAGCAGGCGATCGGGGATCGGGCAAGCGGTCGGGCCGTTCGCCTGCCGGGCAGGCTTCCAAGCAGGTCGGACCCGGCTTTGACGTAAACCCGCGGCGCCGCCTCAGCCTATGCCGCGCTTCCGATCTGCCTCGAATTTGCGCACGAATCCGCCGAATTCATCGACCTCGATCGCGTCGCGAATTTCCCGCATGAGCTGCTGGTAGTAATACAGATTGTGGATGGTCGCCAGGCGTGCGCCCTGGATCTCGTTGCAGCGGTGCAGATGTTTCAGGTAAGCACGCGAGTAGTTGCGGCAGGTATAGCAATCGCAGTCCGCGTCCAGCGGCGTGGTGTCCATGCGGTAGCGCGCATTCTTGATCTTGATGTCACCAAATCGGGTAAACAGATGCCCGTTGCGGGCGTTGCGCGTAGGCAATACGCAGTCGAACATGTCGACGCCGCGCGCAACCGCCGCGACGATGTCCTCGGGCCGGCCGACGCCCATCAGGTAGCGCGGACGGCATTCCGGCAGCTTGGGACAGGTGGCGTCGAGCATGTCGATCCGATCTGCCTCGGGCTCGCCAACGCTCAGTCCGCCGATAGCGTAACCGTCGAAACCGATATCGATCAGCGCGGCCGCGGAGATCGCCCGCAGTTCCGGATACATACCACCCTGGACGATACCGAACAGCGCGGCTGGCGAATCGCCATGCGCGGCTTTCGAGCGCTCGGCCCAGCGCAGCGAGCGCTCCATGGACGCGCGCGCCTCGTCCAGCGTCGCCGGGTAGGCGGTGCACTCGTCGAAGATCATGACGATATCCGAACCCAGAGCACGCTGCACCGCCATGGACTCTTCGGGCCCCATGAAGATGCGACTGCCGTCGATCGGCGAGGCGAAGGTCACACCTTTTTCATCGAGCTTGCGCAACTCGGCCAGACTCCAGACCTGAAAGCCGCCCGAATCAGTCAGGATGGGGCCGTTCCAGTGCATGAAATCGTGCAGGTCGCCATGCGCGGCAATCACCTCGGTTCCGGGTCTCAGCATCAGGTGAAACGTATTACCCAGGATGATCTCGGCGCCGATGCCGCGCAACTCCTCCGGCGTCATGCCCTTGACCGTGCCGTAGGTGCCCACCGGCATGAACGCGGGCGTCTCTACGCGGCCTCGCGGTAACCGGAGCCTGCCGCGCCGGGCGGCCGCGCTATGTGCCAACAATTCGAAATTCATACCTGGGGAAACCGAAATATTTTTCAAACCATCATTATGCCGTGTCTGGTCGTTTGGTCGTTTGGTCGAGAACGGCTTGCCGCTATGCGGAACGACGAAAAGACAAAACGACCAAAAAACAAAACGACGATCTGCCGAGCCGACTGGCATACTGTGCCCATGCTGACTGATCTGCACTGCCACATGCTCCCCGGCATAGACGACGGCTCCAGGGAAATGGAGCAGTCGCTGGCAATGGCGCGCATTGCCGTGGCCGACGGCATCTCGACCACGGTTGTCACCCCGCATCATCTCAACGGCGTGTACTCCAATCCCGCGCAGCGGATTCGCTCCGGTATTGAGCAACTCAACGATGCGTTGCAAAAAGCGGCCATCGGCCTGAACATCCTGCCCGGCTGTGAGCTGCATCTCACCCCGGAACTGCCGGCCGAGCTCGACTGCGGCTCGGCGCTGACGATCGCCAACAAGGGCAAGGCCGCACTGGTGGAACTGCCGGTGCATACGGTCCCCATGGGTGCCGAACATCTGCTCGAACAACTGCTGGCCATGGGCCTGACGCCAGTGATCGCGCACCCGGAACGAAACAGCGAATTGCGCCGGATGCCCCAACGCCTGGGTGAATGGGTACAGATGGGTTGCCTGGGCCAGGTCACCGTGCAGTCATGCACCGGCCGGTTCGGCGAGGTCGTGCAACAATCGGCGAAGTTCATGGTGCAAAACGGTTACATCCACGTGGCCGCATCGGACGCCCACCGCGACCGACGCCGCATTCCTCAGCTGACCCCGGCTCGTGAACCCATTTCCAAATGGACCAGCATCGAGGCGGCCCGGCTAATCATCGAGGCCTATCCCACCGACCTGGCCGCCGGCCGGCAATTGGAACTTGAACTGTTGCATCGTGCACTGCCGACGCCGAAGAAACCCTGGTGGCGAAAAATGGTCGGCGGTTGAAAACCCCGGTTTCGGAGATCGCGGGGTGATGGCTGTTGGTTGAAAGATAGACGGTTGACGGGTGGAAATACGGATTCCGATTTCGGGTTTCAGGCAATTCAGGGGATGACGCCAATCAATGTCGGATTCCGCTATGACAGGGATTCCCCGCCCCGGTCGGACCGGTATGCGCCGTCGGCATCCAACCAGCCAACAGACTACAGCGCCTTCGCGACTTCGCCGACGAACGCCTGAGCATCGGCCTCGGCCCGTTCGGCCTCAACCTCGAATTCATCCAGCAGCATGTCGCGCAACGCTTCAACCGACGCGGCGCCGTCGTCGATGGCCTGGACCAGCCGCATGCCGGTGCGGTTCAGGGTCAGTAGCTGCTCTCCATCAACGTCCAGCAGCACGCCGCTGCCGTCGTCCAGTGCGTTGATCGTCAAACGGCCGGATTCCAGCGCGCCGCGAATAGTTGTAATCGGTTCTTCGTTCACGATGGATGCAATGTCCTTTTGGGCTGCGTCAAGTCGCTATCATGCCGTAATAACCATCGATTGTGCCTGCATCCTTTGCAGCGCCGATGAAGTCATCTGGAACATGCCCGGCGGCTTCGCCGCCATGCTCGGGCCACCCGCAGCAAAGATTTTCGGCGGCCACCAGCGGCGCCTGGCGTTGGCTGGCGCCTTATTGCGTCCAGCGACGGCCGAAGCTACTCGAACTCGCGCGCTGGCTGGACAGCATCAGGCGCGCCGAATGAAAACTCATTATCGCCAATTAGCTGGCTGACGAATCACTTGATAGCCGGCTGGCCGGTCGGTTGCGGGGAGACGTCTCGAGACCGTGGTTCGGATTGATCAGGGCCGAAATTCTCTTCCACACAAATATCTGGTTTCCAGGAAAACTGATCCCGGCAACGAGTCAGATGGAAGCCGAGGCGCGCATGCGGGCGATGACTTCGCCGTAGTTGTCGGCGCCGAAAATCGCCGAGCCGGCGACCAGCGTGTCGGCGCCGGCCGCAATCACGTCGCGCGCGTTGTCCGGCTTCACCCCGCCGTCGATTTCCAGCCGAATATCGCGCCCGGAATCGTCGATGATCCGGCGGGCCCGCCGGAGCTTGTCCAGCGCGGCCGGGATGAACTTCTGACCGCCGAAGCCCGGATTGACCGACATGATCAGCACCAGGTCGACCTTGTCGATGACCCATTCGAGCACGTCCAGCGATGTGGCCGGATTGAATACCAGCCCGGCCCGACAGCCCTGCTCGCGGATCAGGCCCAGCGTGCGATCCACGTGCTCGGTGGCTTCGGGGTGGAAGCTGATCACGCCGGCGCCGGCGGCGGCGAAATCGGGAATGATGCGGTCGACCGGCTTGACCATCAGGTGGACGTCGATGGGAGCCGTGATGCCGTGATCGCGCAGCGCCTTGCACACCATGGGTCCGATCGTCAGGTTCGGCACGTAGTGATTGTCCATCACGTCGAAATGCACCCAGTCGGCGCCAGCGTCCAGCACGGTCTCGACTTCTTCGCCCAGCCGGGCGAAATCGGCGGAAAGAATGGAAGGGGCAATCACCAGAGACTGTTGCATCGAAGCGTTCCTGTTTTTATCCCGCCGCGGTGTCTAGCGGCAGCAATCACGTATAATCCGGTCGAGCCACCATTTTACAGGCTACCGTGACCGATTATCCCGTCCCGCCGCTCGAACGCGTCCACCAGGGCAAGGTGCGCGACATTTACCGCGTCGATGAAGATCGCCTGCTGATCATCGCGTCGGATCGCCTGAGTGCATTCGACGTCATCCTGCCGGATCCGATTCCGGGCAAGGGTGAAATGCTCACCCGCATCTCGCGCTTCTGGTTCACGCAGTTCAATGACCTGATCCGGAATCACATCATCGAAGACGGCCTGGCCGAGGTCCTGGGCAACAGCGGGCTGGCCGCACAACTCGAATCGCGCTCGATGCTGGTGCGCGCGCTCAAGCCCCTGCCCGTTGAAGCCATCGTGCGCGGTTACCTGGCAGGTTCCGGCTGGCGGGATTATCGGGCCGACGGCGCGATTTCGGGCGTCAAGCTGCCGAAGGGCCTGCAGCAGTCGGCACGGCTGCGCGAACCGATCTTCACGCCGTCGACCAAGGAACAGACCGGCGACCACGACCAGAACATCGACTTCGACCGAATGCAGGAACTGATCGGCCCGGAACTGGCCATCAGGGTGCGCGACGTCAGCCTGGCCATCTACCTGCGCGCCGGCGCCTATGCCCGCGAGCGCGGCATCATCATTGCAGACACCAAGTTCGAGTTCGGCGTCGACGACGACGGCCACCTCTACCTGATCGATGAAGTGCTTACCCCGGACTCATCACGCTTCTGGCCCGAGGACGAATGGCAGCTCGGCATCAGTCCGCCCAGCTTCGACAAGCAGTTCGTGCGCGACTACCTGGAAACGCTGGACTGGGACAAGAAACCGCCCGGTCCGTCCATCCCGCCCGAAATCATCGAGCAGACGATGGCGCGGTATCGCCAGGCCGCGCGCTACCTACTGAACGACGCTTGAGAAACCACGGTGCATGATTGAGAACTCGCCTGAAGGGCGGGGCAAGCGCTTGTCCGCGCCGGAAGCAGCTGATCAGCTTCCCAGCTTCGTGAAGACGCCCACCGCCAGCTCCGCCCACAGGTAGAGAAACGCCACCGCGAACAAGCCGCCGATGGCCAGTCGAACGCCGGGCGAGGATCTTCGGGCCGCGAGCACGAAAAGACTGGCCGTGCCGAACAGGAGAGCACCCATCGCGATGAAATCCCCTCCACGCCAATTCACCTCGCCGGTGAACTGCATGGCGATCAACGGAACCAGCAGAACCAGGCCCGTTGCGAGCGCCATCCAGGCAAAAATACTTTTTCGAGAAATGCGCTCATCGAACCTGGAAATCATGGCTTTTTAATCTCAAGCTATCAACGCGTCCAAAACCTGAACGGCCGCTTGTTCAATATAAAGCGTTACGACGCTTTTTGCTCCAGTATCCTGATCATCGCTTCGGCCGCCGGGGCTGACGAGGCCGGGTTCTGGCCGGTGACAAGCAGACCGTCCACTTCGACATGGGAAGCCCAGTCATCGCCGCGCCGGAACTGACCGCCGCGCTGGACCAGGCGCGACTCGACCCGGAACGGAACCACATCGCTGAGGCCGACGGCTTCTTCTTCGGTATTGGTAAAGCCGGTCACGCGCTTGCCGGAGACGAAATAGCCGCCGTTTGTGCCCTTGACTTCAGTCAGCACCGCCGGGGCGTGGCAGACCGCGCCCACCGGCCTGCCCGATTCCAGCATGGTGCGGACCAGTTCGGCGGAATCCTGATTCCGGCTCAGATCCCAAAGCGGGCCATGACCGCCCGGGTAAAACACGGCGTCGAAGTCCCCGGGGTCGATCTCCGAGAGCTTGTGCGTATTGGCCAACGCCTGCTTCGCCACTTCGTCATCCTGAAAGCGCCGCGTCGAGGCGGTCTGATGCTCTTCCTCGTTGCTGGTCGGGTCCAACGGCGGCTGACCGCCCTTCGGCGAGGCCAGCGTGACTTCGGCACCGGCGTCGATGAACGCGTAGTACGGGGCGGCGAATTCTTCCAGCCAGAAGCCGGTCTTCTCGTCGGTGTGGCCGAGCTTGTCGTGCGACGTGAGTACGATCAGGATTTTCATTGCAGGGATTCCCGTTTGTTGAGTTCGCTTTCGATTACATGGTCTCGGATGCGGCGTGAATCAAGCGTTGTTTTTGCACTGGAGCCTAGTGCGGCGGCTTTTAAATCAACTTCAAATTCAACTTCAAATTCAAATTCAAAGGCCGTTTCGCCGCCAGCTGCGCTGGCTGATGCGAGTGACTTTTTTCGGTTGCAAAAAAAGTAACCAAAAATGCGCTTTACAGGCGGCAGCTGTTGGCAGTGCTGGTCGGAGGGGTCTGGGGGTTTGGTGTCAGGTATGGGGCTTTGATTGCGGATCTTCTTGTCCGTGCGGCGTGTTCTTCTTCGGCTCACGGGTGAAGAATGGATTCCGGCTTCAATGGTTATCGGAGCGGGGTTGTCGTGATCGTGCCGGCACTGTTCGGCTGGGGATGCTGAAGCGGGTTTCAGTTCCGGTGCGGTTAGGACGGTCCGGGCCTGGTTTCGGTCTGGCTTCTTGTCCGGTGGCGGGCGTTGCCAGGTTTTTCACTGGCTTCTCGCGGGACGGGGTTCCAGCCCCGATAGCGCCCGCCCATCGGCGCAGGATGCGCCTCCCACAACAAATAATATGGACAAAGTCAGGCGGCGGGCGTCGGCTGGAAGGACAAAGCCCGTCGGGCCGCCGACCCCGCTCAAGGCCCCAGACTGGAACCTTCTTCAGCATCCACCGAAGCACACAACGCGACGCGATCGCCATGAACCCGCTCCGATAACCGTCGAAGCCGAGATCCTTTCACCACCCGGGAGCCAAAGCGGAACATGACGAACGGACAAAAAGATCTCCAGCGAGCAACGTGATCAAACACCTAACCACCGACCCCATCAGCCCGCACCGCAACCCTCTGCCGCCTGTAAAAAGCGCTTTTGCCTACTTTTCAGGCGCTTGTGAAAAGTAGGTCGCCTGCAAGCGCGCAGCGCGTGGCGAAATGAATTCGAAGATTTAAGTTTTAAGTTTTAAGTTTAATTTGATTTAAAAGCCGCCGCACTCGGCCTGGTGCCGTTATGCAGGTGCTTCAGCCGCCTCACCGCTTTCGCCCTGCCGCTGCGCGGCATGGTCCCGCGCCAGCAGACAATAAAAGGCCGGCAGCACGAACACGGTCAACACCGTCCCGATACCGAGTCCGGTCGCGATGGTCAGTCCGATCGCAAAGCGGCTTTCCGCACCCGGCCCGCTGGCCGTCAGCAGCGGCACCATGGCCACGATCAGGGCGACCGAAGTCATCAGGATGGGACGCAGCCGGATGGCCGCGGCCTCGATCACGGCCTGGTGACGGTCCAGGCCCTTGTCGACCTGGAGCTGGTTGGCGAACTCTACGATCAGGATGCCGTTCTTCGATACCACGCCGATCAAAGTGATGAGGCCGACCTGGGTGTAGATGTTCATGCTGGACGCGCCGAGCATGATGAACGCCATGGCCCCGGCAATCGAAAGCGGTACCGAAACCAGGATGATGAACGGATCGCGCCAGCTTTCGAACTGCGCGGCCAGCACAAGGTAGATGACCAGCAGCGACAGGAAAAACGTGACCAGCAACGCGCCGCCCTGCTGCTTGAACTGCCTGGATTCACCCTTGTAGTCGTATGTGAAGCCCAACGGAAACGTCTCGACAGCCGCCTGCTCGAGGAATTCGATCGCCTCGCCCATGGCCGCGCCGCCTCTGAGCACGCCTTCCAGCGCAAGCGAGTTGAGCTGGTTGTGCTGGGTCCGCTGCGAGGGTTCTACCGTGGGTTCGAAAGAAACGATGCCGCCCAGCGGCACCAGTTGGCCCGACCCGGTCCGAATATAGTAGTCATTGAGTTGCTCGGCCCTGGCGCGCAAATCGCGCTCCACCTGCGGAATCACCTCGTAGGATCGGCCCTGGAGGTTGAAACGGTTGATGAATCCGCCACCCAGCAGCGAAGACAGTTCACGCCCCACATCGGCCATGGAAAGCCCCAGGTCCGCCGCGCGCTCGCGGTCGATCACGATGCGTGTCATCGGCCGATCGAACTCGATCGACTTCTGCACGAAGCCGAACAATCCGCTTGCCATCGCGCGGCCGATCATCTCGTCGGCGACTTCGTTGAGCTGCTCGTAGGATTGCGCTGTAGTGATGACGAATTGCAGCGGCAGCCCCTGCCCGGACCCGGGGACCGATGGCCGGGTGAAGATCGATGTGCGCAGGCCGGTCACATCCGATACCGCGTCCTGCAGCAGCGGCTGGACCTCGAACTGGGAGACGTCGCGTTCGTCCCACGGCTTGAGCTTGAAGCCGCCGAAAACCGTGTTGGGCCCGAACGAGCCGAGCAGCATGAAACTCTCGTCGTAGCCGGGCAGTTTCTCGAAGCGATTCTGCAACTGGTTGCCGTACTGCTGCAAATACTCCAGCGTCGCGGTCTGCGGTGCCTGGCCCTGGTAGAGCAGAATCCCCTGGTCTTCGGTGGGCGCCAGTTCATTCTGGCTCAGCCGCAGCATGAACACGATCGAGATCAACACCACGACCGCAAACACCATCACTGCGGGGACCGACTTCAGCACCCGGGAAAGCGTCGACTTGTAGCCGTCGGCAAGGCGCTGGAAATTTCGCTCCACGATGCCTTCGAAGCGCGTGGCATTGCCGTGCGGTTTCAGAATCTTCCCCGACAGCATCGGCGACAGGGTCAACGCGATGACGCCGGAAACCAGCACGGCGCCTGCGAGCGTGAACGCGAACTCGGTAAACAGCGAGCCGACCAGTCCGCCCATGAAGCCGATGGGCGCATAGACGGCGATCAGGGTCGTCGTCATCGCGATCACCGGCGTGGCCATCTCACGCGCGCCGTGCAGCGCGGCTTCGAACCTCGACTCACCCTCTTCGATGTGACGGTGAACGTTTTCCACGATGATGATGGCATCGTCGACCACCAGGCCGATAGCCAGGACCATGGCCAGCAGCGTCAGCAGATTGAGCGAGAACCCGAGCATCAGCATCAACAGCGCGCCGCCGATCAGCGAAAGCGGCACGGCGACCGAGGGAACCACGGCCGCGCGCAGCGAGCCCAGGGTCAGAAAAACCACGACCAGCACGATCACCACCGCTTCGGCCAGCGTCATGATCACTTCCTTGATCGAGCTTTCGATGAACTCCGAGGCGTCGTAGGCCAGTTCCACCTCCAGGCCGGCGGGCAGCTGCTCGCGAATCCCGGGGAGTTCGTCGCGCACCGCGGCGGCCACGTCCAGCGGGTTCGCTCCCGGCGCCAGCTCGATCGCGACGTAGGTGGAAGGCTGGCCCTTGTAATTGTTGGTTTGCGAATAGGTCTCCGCGCCCAGTTCCGAGCGCGCGATGTCTTTGAGCCGGATGATGCTGCCGTCGACTTCCTTGACCACCAGCGCCTCGAACGCCTCCGGACTCGAGACGTCGGTAGTGGACTTGAGGTCGATGCGCACCAGTTCGTCTCGGGTACGGCCGACGCCGGCAAGGAAATTGTTTTCCAGCAGGATACCGACCAGTTCGCTGGGCGTCATGTCGATGGCCGCCAGGCGGACCGGATCTATCCAGATTCGCTGAGCGAAGGTCCGACCGAGCAGTTCCGCCTTGCCCACGCCGGCAATGGCCTGCAGCCGCGGCTGGACTTCGCGGATCAGATAGTCGGTGATCCGCGGCACGGCCATGGTCTCGCTGAAGAACGCGATATACATCAGCGCGGTGGATTCGCCGGTGGTCGAAGTAATGACCGGGTCGCGTACCGCTTCGGGCAGCACGTCGCGCTGGCTGGCCACCTTGGACTGAATTTCGGCCAGTGCGTCGTTGGCATCGTAATCGAGGACCATGCGCGCTTCTATGGTCGACTGCCCAAGCGTGCTCGTGGACGACAGATAGTCGATCCCCTCGGCTTCGGCGATCGCCTGCTGCAGCGGGGTCGTCACGAAACCCTTGACCAGTTCCGAATCCGCACCCGGGTAGGCCGTGCTGACGGTAACGGTCGTGCTTTCGAGTTCAGGGAACTGGCGTACTTCCAGCTGCATGGCTGCGCGCAGGCCCATCAAGAGAATCAGCAGGCTGACGACGGTGGCCAGCACCGGACGCCTGACGAAGATATCGGTGAAACGCATCAGCCCTGTCCCGAGGTCGCTTCGGCCGTCGTTTCGGCAACCACCTCGACCGGCTGGTTGTTGCGCAAACGCAGAAGGCCGGCGCCGACCACCGTCGCACCGGCTTGGACGCCATCGACGATTTCGACTTCGCCGTCGCGGACGTCACCGGTGGTGACGCTGACGCGCTCGACCGTCTTCTGCCCGCCCTGCCCGTCGACGACCTCGAACACGAAATCGCCGTAGGTGTTGTAGGAAATCGCGGTTCGCGGCACCGTGACGACCTCGCGGATCTCGTCGCGGACCACTTGCACGTTGGCGAACATGCCGGGCCGAAGCTGCATGCCCGGGTTGGGCAGGCGGCCGCGTACCCGCACGGTTCGACTTTCGGGCAGCACCGAGGAATCTATTGCAAGGATCTCGCCGACGAATTGCCGTTCGGGAAAGGCCGCGACAGAGACCTCGACGCGATCGCGCGGTGCGATCCGCGGCAACTCGCCTTCGGAGATCGTGAAATCGACCTGGATCGGATCCAGCATATTGATTCCGACGATGGGTGTGCCGACGCCGATGTATTGGCCGAGATCGACCTGGCGCAGGCCCAGCACGCCGGAGAACGGCGCGCGGATGGTCTTCTTGTTCAACAGTGCGCGCTGCTCGTGAACCCGCGCCTCGGCGGCTTCGTAGTTGGCGCGCGCTTCGTCGAACTCGGACTGCGACACCGCATTTTGCTTGATCAGGTTGGAAAACCGCTCGAACTGCTGCAGCGCCAGGCGCGCCTCGGCCTCGCGCGTTTCCAGCGCGGCCTCGTCGGTCTCGGCCTCGATCCGAAGCAGCACTTCACCGGCGTCGACGCGCTGCCCGGATTCGAATTCAAGCGCTTTCACAACGCCGGCGATCTCGTTGGCCACCCGCACACCATTGACCGCGCGCAGCCCGCCGATGGCGCTGACGGTCTGCGGCCAGCGCCGCGTTGTAGCTTCGGCAACCTCGATTTTCGCCGGCGGCGGCGCCTGAGACATCATCTCGGCCTGCTGACGAATCTGGTAGAAGCGCCATGCGAACAGCGCCCCCAGCACCACGGCCAGCACGGCGACGACGCTGATGACTCGTGTCACGTGGATCTTCTTCATGGGTGCTGCAATCCTCTTGGTGTTTTGGAGACAATCAATCGATGCCCAATGCATCGACTCTTTCCTTGAAGCAGATCCAGGCTTGAACCAGATCCCGAAATTAATTAGTATACGAGACCGTATAGTATAACGCGGCGCGCGAATCCGTCCGAGGCGATTCGAGCCTTCCTGCGACCGCTCGAATTCGATGACCGACACTCACCAGACCGGATTTCACGTCAATCCAGCACACGGGCGGGCGTTTTACCTTCACCAACCGGGCAAGCCCGCTAAACTAGGCATCCAGCGAATTCGCCAATTACCAAATCCATCACATCGGAGAATCCCATGCACAAGCCCGTTCGCATCGCCGTCACCGGCGCCGCCGGCCAGATCGGCTACCAGCTCTGTTTCCGCATTGCCGCCGGCGACATGTTCGGCCCCAACCAGCCGGTGATCCTGCAGTTGATCGAAATTCCGCCGGCCATCGACGCGCTCAAGGGTGTGGCAATGGAGCTCGACGACGCGGCGTTCCCGATGCTGACCGAGGTGATCACCACCACCGACATCGAAGAAGGCTTCAAGGATGCCGACTATGCGTTGCTGGTCGGCTCCAAGCCGCGCGGCCCCGGCATGGAACGCAGCGACCTGCTGGCCGAAAACGGCAAGATCTTCGGACCCCAGGGCAAGGCGCTCAACAATCATGCATCCAGAGATGTCAAGGTACTTGTGGTCGGCAACCCGGCCAATACCAACTGCCTGATCGCACAGGCCAACGCGCCGGATCTCAAGCCGGAAAACTTCACCGCGATGACCCGTCTGGACCACAATCGCGCACTGGCACAGTTGGCGCTCAAGACCGGCGTCCATCACACCATGATCCGAAAGATGGTGATCTGGGGCAACCATTCGGCCACTCAGTACCCCGATATCCACCACGCGCTGGTCAAGGGCGAAGCAGCCATCTCCAAAGTGGATCGCGAATGGTACGAAAACGAGTTCATCCCCACCGTCCAGCAGCGCGGCGCGGCCATCATCAAGGCACGCGGCGCGTCCAGCGCGGCATCGGCGGCCTCCAGCGCCATCGACCACATCCGCGACTGGGCGCTGGGCACCGGCGGCGACTGGGTCTCCATGGCCGTGCCGTCCGACGGCAGCTATGGAATAAAACCCGGCGTTATCTACTCGCTCCCTTGCACCTGCGAAAACGGTGACTGGAAAATCGTGCCGGATCTCGAAATAAACGAGTTCAGCCGCGCGCGCATGGACGCCACCGACGCCGAACTGCGGGAAGAGCGCGAAGCGGTCAAAGACCTGCTTTGATCGCGGCAGCATCGGCTCTCGGGCTGAATCAATAGTCCCATCCCGCCTCCCGCAGGCGGGGAAGGGCCCGGGGTGGCGGCAGGCGAATGCCGCGGTCCGGCGACCCACTACTCAGCGGATCGCCCATCATCCCCCGCGATTACGCTGCATGCGCTTGTGCGCACCATCGACATAGGCGCGCGCGGCGGCCAGCAGCACTTCAGGGGCAAGCCTCACGCTGTAGTCCGGGTTGACGTAGCCGAACTGCACCTTGCCGTCGGTGCCGATAATGAAGGTGGCCGGCGCCGGCAGCGCCTGGTGATCGTCGCCGGAGCGCTGGTTCAGGTCATTGCCGAAGCCGACGTAGCGTTCGAAGGTCTCGTCGTCGAGGCGAAACGCGATGCCGAAGGCCTGGGCGACGTTCATTTGCGGGTCCGAGAACAACCGGTAGCCGAATTCCGAATCCTTGCCCGCCGACAGCAGCTCGGGCTTGTCCGGACTGACGAACCAGACATCGAAGCCCATTTCGTTCAGTTCGGCTTCGGTCGTTCGCAGCTCAGCCAGGTGCATATTGCAGTACGGGCACCAGCCCCCGCGGTAGAACGTCAGGATGACCGGCTTTTCAAGCGACGCCGGATCGACTTCGATGGCCTCACCGTCTACGTCGAGAAGGCGAAACTCCGGCGCCTGCATACCCGGCAGCACAGGGCGAACCTGTTCGGGGGCATCATAGATTTCGGCAACAGAAAGTGCCGGCAGCACCAGAAATGCCGCGAGAAGAATTGAACGCATCGGACTGACCCATTGTTGTGACCTAGCGTAGCCAGACCGGAGTGAATCGCATCGGCTTTCATGAAACGAGCACGAGCAAGGCCAGCACATCTACCAGACAGCTGCCGCCACACAGCTATCCCGCTTGTTTACCTTCGCCTATCTCTGCGTCTCTGCGAGAAACTCGGCTTGTGCTTTTTGCATACTTGCCGTTCTTCGCGCCTTTGCGCCTTCGCGAGAGCTGGTTTGACCTTTCTGACTTTTTAACGCTGAAAGATCAGCCCGCCAGGCTCTGGTGCTTGCCGACGATCAACATCGAAAGTTCCAGCGCCTGCTCGTAGTTCAGGCGCGGGTCGACGGTAGTCTTGTAGGCCCGAGACAGGTCGTGCTCATTCAGCTCCCGGGCGCCCCCGATGCACTCGGTAACGTTCTCGCCGGTCAGCTCCAGATGCGCGCCGCCGAGGCGTGACCCGCAAGCGGCGTGAATTTCGAAGGCCTGTTCGAGTTCCGCCTGTATATTCGAAAACCGTCTCGTCTTGACACCCGTGGAAGTCTTCTCGGTATTGCCGTGCATCGGGTCGCAGATCCATAGCAACGGCGAGCCGGTCGACTTTGCGGCCTGGATCAGGCCCGGCAGCTTGTCGCCGATGCCGTCGGCGCCCATGCGGTGGATCAGTACCAGCCGGCCCGGCTCGTCGTCAGGGTTCAACGAACGTATCAGGCTCTTGAGCCAGTCAGGCGACATGCCGGGACCGACCTTGACCCCGACCGGGTTGCGGATTCCGCGAAACATTTCCAGGTGCGCGCCATCCATGCCGGCGGTACGCATGCCGATCCATGGAAAATGGGTAGACTGGTTGAACCAGCCCCACTGGCGCGGCACTTTTCGCGTCAGCGCCTGCTCGTAGTGCAGGTGCAGGGCCTCGTGGGAGGTGAAGAAATCGACCCGGCGCACGCTGCCCGGCATCTGGCCGGTGACGGTCTCCATGAACCGAACCGAATGACCGATCGAATCGGCGATACGGTGGAACTGGCGCGCCAGCGGAGAATGTTCCACCCAACCCAGGTCCCAGTACTCGGGATGGTGCAGATCCGCAAAGCCGCCATCGACCAGCGCGCGAACGAAATTCATCGTCATCGCGGAGCGCGAATAGGCCCGAATCATGCGTTCCGGATCCGGTCGGCGCGATTCCGGCGTGAACTCAGGTGCATTGACCAGGTCCCCGCGATAGCTGGGCAATTTTTCACCATCCCGGGTTTCGAAGTCGTCCGATCTCGGCTTGGCGTACTGCCCGGCGAAGCGTCCGATGCGCACGACCGGCATTTCCATGCCGTGGACCAGCACGAGCGACATCTGAAGAAGCACCTTCAAGCGGTTGGCGATGATCTCGGGCCGGCATTCGTCGAAGATTTCGGCGCAGTCGCCGCCCTGCAGCAGGAATCGCTTGCCCGCCTGGGCCTCGGACAGCTGGTTGCGCAGGTTGAGAATTTCCCACGAGGTGACCAGCGGCGGCAGTTCCGAGAGATGCCGCAGAGAACGGTCCAGGGCATCCTGGTCGTCGTAGCGCGCCTGTTGCAGCGCTTCCTTGCGCTTCCAGGAATCCACGGCCCAGTCCTTGGCCGGTGTAATCGATTTGAGTGTTTCACTCATCTAGTGGTCCTTCAACCTAATCATTTCTTGCGCAGTGAAAGCGCCGTTATCAGCATGAGCACAACATACCAGATCAGCGCCCAGGCCGGCATGGCCAGCCCGAGAAAGGCCCAGTCGACCTCGGCGCACTCACCGGAGCCGGTGAAGGCGGACGTGATAGCCTCGCCCAGCGAAAAGTATTCCAGCATGAAATCGAATCCGGGACCGCACTCGGGTACCTGATCCGGCGGCAGACTCTGCAGCCACAGGTGACGTCCTGCGGTCGCGATGCCCCAGACGCCGCCGGCAAAAACGACGACGCCGTAAACCCAGCGCAAAGCGCCCCGGCTGCCGTGGGCGGCGCCAACCAGCGCGCCCAGTGCGATGATGACGAATGCGCCACGCTGGAGAATGCACAACGGGCAAGGCTCGTAGCCCAGCACGTACTCCGAATAATAGGCATAGCCCAGCAATGCCAGACACAACCCCAGCACGGTAGAAAAACCGATTCTCGGATACAAGTTGATTTTCATTCGGTTATTCTGCCATGTTGTTGTGTGCGGCTTGCAATCAAGCCGCATGAAATCGCGTCGATTTTCCGGCGCACGAAAGCCATGGAAATCTTATGCTCCATTGCATCTCGTTGAACAAGCTTAACGCCGACCTCGATCAACGAATGCGCGAACTGAGAGTCGACGCCACAGCCGTCGCCGATTCACGGCGACACGTGGAACGGGCGCTCACCGACCACGTAGCCATTTACGGCATCAATACAGGTTTCGGCGCGCTGGCCGACAAGCGCATCGAACCGGCACGCCTGGCCGAGCTTCAGCGCAATCTTCTGCTGTCGCACGCCTGCGGCACCGGCGACCCGCTGAGCCCGGAGATCAGCCGACTGATGCTGCGGCTGAAGATCCACGCCCTCGCGATCGGTTATTCCGGAATCTCCGAACCGGTATTCCAACAGCTTCTCGCGCTGGACGAACACGGTATCGTGCCCTGGGTTCCATCGCGCGGCAGTGTAGGGGCCTCGGGCGACCTCGCCCCGCTGGCCCATATGAGTCTGCCGCTGATCGGCGCAGGCCGATGCTGGAAACCCGACTTCAGCGGCCCGGAATCCGCGGAAACTGCGCTCCAAAGAGCAGGTATGACGCCGGTCGAACTTGCGGCGAAAGACGGCCTCGCGCTGATCAACGGCACCCAGCTGATGGCGGCGTGCGGTGCCTTTGTGCTCAGCCGCTGCATAGGGCTGGTTGTAGCCGCCGACGTTCTCGGTGCCATGACCCTGGAGGCGCTGCAGGGCTCGGCCCGACCCTTTGACGAACGCATTCACCAGCTGCGACCGCACCCGGGCCAGGTCAAGGCCGCGGCGAACGTCCGCCGCCTGCTCGAACACAGCGAGATCCTGGCCTCTCACCGCGACTGCGGCAAGGTCCAGGACCCATATTCGCTGCGCTGCATACCGCAGGTACATGGCGCCAGCCGCGACGCGCTGGCCCATACCTCGAAAATCATCGAGCGTGAATTGAACTCGGTCACCGACAATCCGCTGGTGTTCGGGCCGGGCTCAGCTGACACCGGCGCAGCGGACGACATCGTATCGGGCGGAAACTTCCACGGCCAGCCGCTGGCGCTGGCGATGGATTACGCCGCGATTGCGCTGGCCGAATTGGCCAGCATTTCCGAACGCCGGACCTACCTGCTACTGGCCGGTCACGACGGCCTGCCGCCACTCCTGATGTCCGACACCGGCATCAACTCCGGTTTCATGATTCCGCAGTACACGGCCGCGGCACTGGTCAGCGAGAACAAGGTGCTGTGTCATCCGGCCAGCGTCGATTCGATTCCAACCAGTCTGGGCCAGGAAGACCACGTCTCGATGGGCTCGATCAGCGCGCTCAAGCTGCTGTCCGTATTGCGCAATACCGAACAGGTGCTGGCGGTGGAAATGCTCACCGCGGCCCAGGCTCTGGACTTCCGCGCACCGCTGAAGCCCGGGCGCGGCGTGGCGTTGGCACATGCCGCGGTGCGAGGAGCGGTCGCGCATGCAGAAGAGGACTATGAAGTGGGTACCGATATCGACAACTGCGCCCGGCTGCTGCGCGAAGAACGGTTGGTGGATGCGGTGCAGAGCGAACTGGGCGCACTCGCTTGAATCCACGGGCGTTTCAGGCCAGAAAGTGTTCCTGTGCCGATCAGGCGGCCGGCCAGATGCGTTTTGCGGTCATTTCGACGTACAGCGGCGCCGTTTCCGGGCCGGAATCCTGCTCACCTTCTTCGACCACCGTGATGATCGCGGGCTCCCCCAGCGGCGTGCCCAGCATCGTGTCGGTAAGGAATTCCCAGCGGCCGTCAACGCGTTGCTCGATGCCCACCTTGAACCAGAGCGATTCGACAATCGCGCCTTCGCTCTCCGCCGGCGGTTCGACTTCGACGCTCAGGCGCCACGAGGACTCCGGACCGTGGATCTCGAACGTACCCGGAACGCCCGGACTGAGAACAAGCTCGGGCTCGCCGCGCAATTCACCCGAACACCAGACCGCCGATTCGACCGCATAACGCGGCGCCTGTTCACCGTCGACCGGATCGGCCTGGGCCACGCCGAGCAGCGGGACGAAAAGCGACAAAAAGGCGATCAGTCTCATGAAAAACCTCAAGTGTTTCTGAACCGGGCCGGCAGGTCTTCCTGGTCGGGCTGGTCGGCGCCTTCCTTGACCACGGGCATCAGATCCTGTTTCGAAACGCCGAGGACAAGCGCTGCGGTGCTGGCGACGAAGATCGACGAATAGGTACCGACGATCACGCCGACGATCAGGGTGTAGGCAAACGCATGGATGATTTCGCCGCCGAAGTAGAACAGCGCTATCAGGACCATCAGCGTGGTCAGCGAGGTCATCACGGTACGCGACAGCATCTGGTTGATCGACAGGTTGGTCAATTCTCTGGCAGTGCCCTTGCGCTTGACCCTGAAATTTTCCCGCAGCCGGTCGTAGACCACGATGGTGTCGTTGAGCGAATAACCGATCACCGCCAGCAGTGCGGCGACCACGGTCAGATCGAAGCTGATCCGGAACAGCGAGATCAGTCCGACCACGATCAGCACATCATGGACCAGGGCGGCGACCGCGCCGACCGCGAACCGCCACTGGAACCGGAACGAGACGTAGAGCAGGATTCCGGCCAGCGCGTACAGAAGCGCAAGCCCCCCCTGGTTGGCCAGTTCCTCGCCGATCTGCGGGCCGACAAACTCGACCCGGCGGATTTCGACACCGGGATCTACCGACTCGAGAGCCTCCAGCGCCGCGGTACTCACATCGGCGCCCTCCTCGGCCGCGACTTCCGGAGGCAGTCGAACGACGATATCGCGGGAGGTGCCGAAGGTCTGCACCGAAAAATTCTCGTACCCGGCCTCATCCAGGGCCCCGCGAACGTTCGCAAGGTCAGGCGCTTCGGGATAAGAAATCTCGATCAGCGTGCCGCCGGTGAAATCCAGCCCGAAATCGAGGCCGCGGGTGACCAGCGAACCGATGCTCGCCAGGATCAGCACCGCCGAAAAGATCAGCGCGATCTTGCGCCGGGCCATGAAATCGATGTGCGTATCGTTGCGAATGATGTCCATGCTATTTGTATCCTTGACCCGGAGTCGTCATGATCCGGGATTAAAGCGCGAGCGACTTGACGCGCTTGCGCCCGCCGTAGATCAGGTTTATCACGCCGCGCGTGCCGAAGATGGCGGTGAACATCGAGGTCACGATGCCCAGCGACAGCGTTACCGCGAAACCCTTGACCGGCCCGGTGCCGAACATGAACAGCACCAGTGCGGCAATCAGCGTGGTGACGTTTGCATCGGCAATCGTCGAGAAAGCCTTGCCGTAGCCCGAGCGTATTGCAGCCTGCGGTGTATTGCCCAGCCGAAGCTCTTCACGTATTCGCTCGAAAATCAGCACGTTGGCATCCACCGCCATACCGACCGTCAGCACGATGCCGGCGATACCGGGCAGCGTCAGCGTCGCGCCGAGCATGGAAAGCAGTGCGATGACCAGCATCAGGTTGGCGGTCAGCGCCAGGTTGGCCACCAGGCCGAAAACCTTGTAGTAAACGCCCATCAGCACCAGAACCAGGCAGAAGCCGATAATGACCGAGTTGAAGCCCTGTTCGATATTGTCGGCACCCAGGCTGGGACCGACGGTGCGTTCCTCGATAATCTCGACCGGGGCGGCCAGTGCGCCGGCGCGCAGCAGCAAGGCCAGCTGGCTTGCTTCGCGGGCCGAACCCAGCCCGGTGGTCTGGAACTCTCTACCGAACGGCTCACGGATCACGGCAACCGAGATGACTTCCTCGACGCGCCTCGTCTCGCGCACTTCCTCGCCGTCGACGATGCTCGTTTCGGGACGCTGCTCGATGAATACGACGGCCATCCGGTTACCGACGTTTTCGCTGGTGAATTCGAACATCCGGCGAGCACCGACCGCGTCGAGCGTCACGCGCACGTTGGGCTGGCCGCTCCGCTGGTCGAAACCGGCCGAGGCGCTGGTGAGATTGTCGCCGGATGCGATCAGGCGCCTGGACAACAGAATAGGGCTGCCCTCGCGATCGGTATACAGTCGTGACTGCGGCGGCACCCGGCCGGTGCGCTGGGCCTCGAACGGATCATTCTGTTCATCGACCGCCCGGTATTCAAGCGTTGCTGTGGAACCGAGGATGCGCTTGGCTTCGGCGGTGTCCTGAACGCCCGGCAGCTGCACCACGATCCGGTCGGCGCCCTGCTGCTGGATGATCGGCTCGGCCACACCGAGCTCGTTGACCCTGTTGCGCAGCGTCGTGATGTTCTGCTGCAACGCGGTCTGCTGCAATTCCGTCATTACTTCGGGCCGCACCGTCGCCCGGATATTGAAGGTCTCGCCGCCGTCGAAGGTTTCCAGTTCGAGTTCAGGCAGGTCGAGCGAAATCTGGGTCATCGCGGTCTGGCGGTCTTCGGGCGTCCGCAACTCGGCCACCAGCGCTTCGCGGTCGGCCCGAACCGAACGGTAGCGAATACTCTCGTCCCGGAGCAGATTGCGGACATCGTCGACGAAGCGCTCCAGCTGCTGTGACCTGGCGGTATCCATGTCGACTTGCATCAGGAAGTGCACCCCGCCCTGCAGGTCGAGCCCGAGCACCATCGGCGAGGCGTTGACCGCCCGCAGCCAGCCGGGCGTGGCGGGCGCCAGGTTGAGCGCAACGACATAGGCGTCGCCGAGTTGCTCGCGCAGCGCATCGGCCAGCGCGAGCTGCTGTTCGGAGCCATCGACGCGCAACATCAACCGGTCGGGTGTGAACTCCGTCGACTTGACCTCGATTTCCTCAACTTCGACGACGTCCTCGACGACGCCCTGCAGGGCCGGGTCGAGTTCGAAACCGCGCGCCGAGGAGACCTGGACGGCCGGATCGTCGCCGAATAGATTGGGCAGCGCGTAAATGATTCCCAACGCCACGACGGCGGTCAGCAGAATGTATTTCCAGGCGGGATAGCGATTCATGGATTAACCGGTTTGTTGTTCTTGCGACGTGTGCTTGTCGCTTGGTGTTTCGGCAAGCGCGCCCGCTACCGGGCGCGGGCGATGGCTGTGGCGCTCAGGCGGCCGAGTCGAACGTGCCCTTGGGCACGACCTGTCCAACCGAACTCTTCTGCATCTTGACCAGCACGCCGTCGGCAAGTTCGACCTTGATGAAGTTGTCGCCGACTTCGGTCACCTTGCCGAGCAGCCCCCCCGAAGAGACGATTTCATCATCGACGGCGAGGTTGGAGACCAGTTCGCGATGCTGCTTGTTGCGCTTCATCTGCGGGCGAATGATGAGCAGCCAGAAAATCACGACGATGAACACGAGCGGCAGAATCGAGGCCAGCACGCTCGGCTGTTCGCCGGCGGCCTGGGCCATCGCTGAAGGGATCAAAAGGTCGGACAAAAACTCAAGCATGATCGAATCTCTGGTTGGGATTGGGTCGCTACCGAAAGTTCCACCGGCCGCGTGCCGCGGCCAGCTCTTGCATCAACCGCGGATTATCCCACATCGCAAGCGCTTGTGTCTGTCGACCCGGCGCGCGAAGACGCGGCCTTCCGAATTGATATAGCGACGCTGCCGGCGGAATGCAACCGTCCTCGACCCATGCGTTGGCTGGTTGGCTGGTTGGCTGGTTGATTGGTTGAAACCAGCTAACCAGCCAACCAGCGAACCAGCCAACCGAATCTATTCGAGCTTGCCGTGGCACTGCTTGTATTTCTTGCCCGAACCGCACGGACAGGGCTCGTTGCGCCCCACCTTGCGGCCATCGCGCACGAACGGCTGATCCGGCGACGTCACACCACTGCCTGAAGCGGCGCCCTGGCCCGCGGCCGGGTCGTTGCCCAGCGCGGCGGCGTCCCGGTGCTGGAACTCCATGGGCTGATCGCGTCTGCGCTGCTCGTCCACGGCTGCGACGTCCTGTTCTGAACGCACCTGAACGCGCGACAGGATCTTGATGACCTCGAAGCGCATGCGGGCAAGCATGTCGGTGAACATCTCGAAGCCTTCGCGCTTGTATTCCTGCTGCGGCTTTTTCTGGGCGAAGCCTCTGAGATGAATGCCGCGACGAAGGTAGTCCATGCTCGCCAGGTGCTCCTTCCATTGCTGGTCGAGCACGTTGAGCATCACCGCCTTCTCGAAATGACGCATCACGTCGCTGCCGGTTTCGGCCTCCTTGCCGGCGAAATGGGCCTCCACCCGCGCCATGACCCGCTCGCGGATGCCTTCCTCGGTCAGGTCCTCATCGGCGGCCAGCCAGTCGCGGATGGGGGCGTCGATTCCGAAATCGCCTTCCAGCGATTTTTCCAAACCCTCGGCGTCCCACATCTCTTCAATGGACTGCGGTGGAATGTACCGGCTGATGAGATCGTGGAATACTTCCTCGCGCATTTCCTCGATGTAGTCGTGGACGTCGTCGGCCTCCATCAACTCGTTGCGCTGGGCGTAGATCACGCGGCGCTGGTCATTGGCCACATCGTCGAAATCCAGCAGATTCTTGCGGATATCGAAGTTGTGCGCCTCGACCTTGCGCTGGGCGTTCTCGATGGCACGGGTAACCCAGGGATGCTCGATCGCTTCGCCTTGCTCCATCCCGAGCTTCTGCATCATGTTGCCGAGACGCTCGGAGGCGAAGATGCGCATCAGGCTGTCTTCCAACGACAGATAGAACCGGCTGGAGCCGGGATCGCCCTGGCGGCCGGAACGACCTCGAAGCTGATTGTCGATACGCCGGGATTCGTGGCGCTCGGTGCCGATGATGTGCAGGCCGCCGGCCTCGATGACCTTTTCGTGGCGGCGCTTCCACTCGTCCTTGATGTCCCGGATCTTATTTTCAGGCACGTCTTCGCCAAGCTCGGCAAGCTCCGTATCCAGGCTGCCGCCGAGCACGATGTCGGTACCGCGGCCCGCCATGTTGGTCGCGATGGTCGCCGCGCCGGGTTGCCCGGCCTGGGCAATGATCTGCGCTTCGCGCTCGTGGTGCTTGGCGTTGAGCACTTCGTGCTGAATTTTCGCCTTTGTCAGTTCGCGTGAAAGCAGTTCCGAGGTCTCGATCGAAGTGGTGCCGACCAGTACCGGCTGATGCATGGCCGTACGCGCCTTGATGTCGTCGATGATGGCGGCGTATTTCTCGGCCGTGGTCAGGAACACCAGGTCGGCGTTGTCCTTGCGGATCATCGGCTTGTTGGTCGGAATCACGACCACCTCCAGACCGTAGATGCTCTGGAACTCATAGGCTTCGGTATCGGCCGTGCCTGTCATTCCGGACAGCTTGTCGTAGAGCCTGAAATAGTTCTGGAACGTGATCGAGGCCAGCGTCTGGTTCTCGCGCTGAATCGGCACGCTTTCCTTGGCCTCGATGGCCTGGTGCAGGCCGTCCGACCAGCGCCGGCCCGGCATGGTTCGGCCGGTGAACTCGTCGACGATGACCACTTCGCCATCGCTGACGATGTAGTCGACATCCTTGTTGAACAGGTGGTGCGCCCGCAGGCACGCGTTGAGCGTATGCATCAGCGCCAGGTTGTTGGCGTCGTAGAGGCTTTCGTTCTCGGCAAGCAGCCCGGCCTTGGACAAGAGACCCTCGACCCTGGCCATCCCGTCCTCGGTAAGGTGAACCTGCCGCGATTTCTCGTCGAGCGAAAAATCGCCCGGACCATCCTCTTCGGCCTGGACATCGAGATTCGGCACGATACGGTTGATCTTGATGTAGAGTTCCGGGCCCTCGTCGGCCGGCCCGGAGATGATCAGCGGGGTTCTGGCCTCGTCGATCAGGATGGAATCGACCTCATCGACGATGGCGAAGTGCTGCTCGCGCTGCACCTTCTGTTCGAGCGAAAAGGCCATGTTGTCACGCAGGTAGTCGAATCCGAACTCGTTGTTGGTGCCGTAGGTGATGTCGCAGGCATAGGCCGCGCGCTTGGCGGCAGGATTCATGCCGGGCACGGAAACGCCCACGGTCATGTCCAGCGCCTCGTAGATCGGTTTCATCCAGTCCGAGTCTCGACGCGCCAGGTAGTCGTTGACGGTCACCACGTGTACGCCTTTGGCGGGCAGCGCGTTGAGATACACGGCCAGGGTCGCGACCAGGGTCTTGCCCTCACCGGTCTTCATTTCGGCGATCTTGCCCTGGTGCAGCACCATGCCACCGACCATCTGGGCGTCGAAATGGCGCATGCCCAGCGTCCGCACCGAAGCCTCGCGCACCACAGCGAAGGCCTCGGGCAGGAGAACGTCAAGGGCCTCGCCATCGTCCAGGCGCTTGCGGAACTCGGCCGTTTTCGCCTTGAGCTGATCATCGCTGAGCTGCTGGGTCTGCGCCTCCAGCTCATTGATCTGGTGAATGTCCTTGCCGAGTTGCTTCAGCAGCCGCTCATTGCGACTGCCGACGAGCTTCGTTATCAAGCTTTTGAGCATAAGAATTTGCTGCCTGGTTAGCGCGAAAATCGCGCGGTATTCGCGCGGAGATTCACGACGTGAACAAAAGAGATGGGGCTGAACCCCGCGCCCGTCAAGCAGGCCAATCCGACATTTTAGCCAATTCCCGGCGCCGCGGCCAACCCTGAATCAAACCCCGCGCCTGAATCGTTGCAGCATCGCCGGGCCTTGGACCGAAAGGCGCTCCCGGAGCAGCGCGAGGCGACAACCGGATAGACTGGCGCCATGACTGCAGGAAAACACCCATCCGAAGGGGCGCGCCGGGCCGACGCCATTGCCCGCGAACAGGGCGGCCTTGGACAGACGCTGAGGCGCGCCGAAGCCTACATGGCGCTGAATGCGAGACTGGCCCACCTGATTCCCGAGCAGGCCCGCGGAGAGATCATGATCGCCTGCGTGGACGGCGATTGTCTGGTCATTGCCGCCGCATCGTCGGCCCGCGCCACTCAGGCCCGGCTGCTTGCGGATCAACTGCTGGAGGCGGCGCGGAAGCACTGGCCGAGAGCGCTTGCGCGCAGTCGAATCATCGTTGCGCCGGATCTCGGCCGAGCGTACGGATCATGACTGACGCGCGCGCCTGAAGCATGCGACGAGCGCAAAAACGACGAGAGGCGGCCGTCCTTCAACGCTGCACAGGCCTCCCTGTTTAGAATGCCTGGGCGGGCTGGAGGTAGGAAATGGGCGCACTTTCATCGTCCGGGATGGTCACTTCTTCCCAGACTTCCCGCTGCAAGAGCAGCTCGCGCAGCAACGCATTGTTGAGCTCGTGACCGGACTTGTAACCGACGAACCGGCCGATCAGGCTGGCGCCAAGCAAGTACAGATCGCCGATTGCGTCGAGCACCTTATGCTTGACGAATTCGTCGTCGTAACGCAGCCCGTCGGCGTTGAGCACGCGGTAGTCGTCGACCACGACCGCGTTGTCCAGGCTGCCGCCCAGCACCAGGTTGCGCTGGCGCAGGAATTCGATGTCTCGCATGAATCCGAAGGTTCGCGCGCGCGCCACTTCCTTCAGGTAGGAGGTGGTCGAGAAATCGAGATCCACCTTGCAGTTGCGGCTGCGAAAGACCGGATGATCGAACTCGATTTCGAAGGCCACGCGGAAACCGTCGTAGGGTTCGAAGCGCACCCACTTGTCGCCGTCGGAAAGTTCCAGTGGCCTGGTGATTCGGATGAAACGCTTCGGCGCCTGCTGTTCGGCAATGCCGGCAGATTGAATCAGGAACACGAAAGGCCCGGCGCTGCCGTCCATGATCGGCACTTCGGAGGCGCTCAGGTCGACGTAAAGATTGTCGATGCCCAGCCCGGCAAGCGCCGACATCAGGTGCTCGATGGTCGATACGCGCGTGCCGTCGTCGCCCACAAGCGTGGTCGAAAGCGCAGTATCGCCTACGCGGTTGGGCTCGGCGCGAATTTCAATGACCGGGGTCAGATCCACTCGGCGGAATACGATGCCGGTGTTGACCGGCGCCGGCCGCAGCGTCATGACGACCTTTTCCCCGTTGTGCATGCCAACGCCCGTCGCCCTAATGACGTTTTTCAGGGTTCTTTGCTTGATCACTGGACTGGCACGCTCCTAGGCAAATCCGCGCGATACTAGCACAGGGGTCACCTGTACTCTGTAAATGTTACTGTATTTTTACTAAGTTAGACCAGATTTTGACAACGCTCGACCAGCAATAAGCCCTGCTTGACGCTCCGGTCCGTTCGCAGCGCACACGAGCTGCCAAGGCTCCGGGGAGCCGGCGAGTGATCACCCGGAGCCGGCAGGCGCGTCCGGCATCAATCCTCAACGCCGGGCTGGGGAATCCCTGAACAACGCTGCGCGGAGCGCGACGAGTTATCAAGGGGCTCCCTAGTCGGCCTGGTTGCGCAGAAACGCCGGAATGTCGAGGTATTCGAATTCCTTCTGCTCGGCTTCGCGCTGCTGGTGCTGCTCGCGACCGCCGCCGCGCGGAGCTTTATGCTGCTCCGAGTCTTCCTCGTCGCTGAAGACCGGCAGGTCGTCGGTCCCGGTGCGCACGATCTGCATCGGTTTTTCCTTGCGCTGGGCGCGTTTCTGGCCCAGGCCGGTGGCAACCACCGTGACCCGGATCTCGTCGTTCATGTCCGGATCGATAACGGTGCCCATGACCACCGATGCGTCTTCGCTGGCCAGGTCGGCAATGGTGGTGCCGACTTCCTCGAACTCGCGCATCGACAGGTTCATCCCGGCCGTGACGTTGACCAGGATGCCGCAGGCGCCGGACAGGTTGATATCCTCGAGCAGCGGCGAGCCGATTGCCGACTGGGCGGCCATCAATGCCCTGTCCTGGCCGGTGGCGCTGCCGGAGCCCATCATCGCCATGCCCATCTCCGACATCACGGTGCGCACGTCGGCGAAGTCGACGTTGATCAGGCCCGGACGGGTGATCAGTTCTGCGATGCCCTGGACTGCGCCGGAAAGCACCTGGTTGGCCGCCTTGAACGCATTCAGCAGCGTGATGTCCGGACCCAGCACGCTCAAAAGCTTGGCGTTGGGAATGGTGATCAGCGAGTCGACATGATGAGTCAGCTCGTCGATACCCTGCTGCGCCACGCCGAGGCGACGCTGGCCCTCGAACGGGAACGGCTTGGTGACCACGGCCACCGTGAGAATGCCCATTTCCTTGGCCGTCTGCGCAATCACGGGCGCAGCGCCGGTGCCGGTCCCGCCGCCCATTCCGGAAGTGATGAAGACCATGTCGCAGCCTTGCAGCAGCTCGCAGATCCGGTCGCGATCCTCCAGTGCGGCCTGGCGGCCGACTTCCGGGTTGGCGCCTGCGCCCAGACCCTTTGTGACGCTTGATCCGATCTGCAGCGTACTCTTGCCGGAAAAGCTCTTGAGCGCCTGCGCATCGGTGTTGACCGATATGAATTCGACGCCCTCGATCGATGCCTCCAGCATCTGGTTGACTGCGTTGCCGCCGCCGCCCCCGATACCGAGGACCTTGATCGTCGCGCTTGGTGTGTAGTTTTCTACCAATTCAAATGCCATGATAATTCTCCTTGCTCTCGCCGTTTTGAACACGGGGTAAGGAAAGCACGCGACGCGCGAATCTTGATGTTCGCTTGGCGCCGCGTACCGCCTTGCCCGCAACCTTGATTGGATAAATCTTTTTCACTCAGAACTCGCCCTGAAACCATTGCTTGAAGCGCTCGATCATGCTCCCGGCGGCGCCGCGCGATCGGCCGCGACCGGTACCGGGCCGATCGAGCTTGCTGCCGCGCAGCAAAAGGCCGACGCCGGTCGCGTGGATCGGGTTGTTGACCACTTCGGAAAGGCCGCTGACATGCTGCGGTGCGCCGAGACGCACGGGCATGTGCATGATCTCCTCGGCCAGTTCCACCACGCCTTCCATGCGTGCCCCGCCGCCGGTCAGCACCAGGCCGGCCGGCACCAGGTTCTCGCAACCCGACTGGCGCAGCTGCTTGTGGACATGGTTGAACAGTTCGCGGTAGCGCGCCTCGACCACCTGGGCCAGGGTCTGGCGCTCCAGCCTGCGCGGCGGCCGATCGCCCACCGACGGCACCTGGATGGTCTCGTCGCTGGACGCCAGCTGCTCCAGCGCGCAGGCGTACTTGATCTTGATTTCCTCGGCGTGCAGGGTCGGGGTGCGCAGCGCCACGGCAATGTCGCTGGTCACAAGATCGCCCGCAATGGGGATGCACGCTGTGTGCGCTATGGCGCCGTCGGCAAATACTGCAATGTCGGTGGTGCCTGCGCCGATGTCGACCAGCGCGATACCCAGCTCCTTTTCATCGTCTGAAAGCACCGATTCACTGGATGCCAGCTGGTGCAGAATCAGGTCGTCGACCTGCAGACCGCAGCGCGCGACGCACTTGGTGACGTTCTGCACCGCGCTGACCGCCGCAGTGACCAGATGCACCTGCACCTCCAGGCGAACGCCGGACATGCCGATCGGCTGACGGATACCGTCGGTGGAATCGATAACGAAACCCTTGGGCAGCACGTGCAGAATGCGCTGGTCGGCCGGAATGGCCACGGCCCGCGCCGATTCGAGCACCCGTTCGACATCGGATTCATCGACCTCGGAGTCGCGAATCGCGACCGCCCCGTGCGAATGTCGCGAGCTGACGTGCGTGCCCGCGATGCCGGCAAACACCGAGTGGATCTCGCAGTCGGCCATCAGCTCGGCTTCCTCGACTGCGCGCTGGATCGACTGCTCGGTGGATTCGATATCGACCACCATGCCTCGCTTGAGGCCTCTGGAGGCATGCGAGCCGAGGCCGATCACCTCGACGCGTCCGTCGTCCTGGACCTCGCCGACGATCGCGACGATCTTGCTGGTGCCGATGTCGAGACCGACAACCAGTGACTTGTCCGGCTTTCTAGCCATGATTCGGTTGCGCTCCTGCGTGTTGGTTTCGCCGCGATTGTCGGTCTTGCCGCTCGCTAGAGCGGGTCGGCTGCCGGGCCTCCTGCGGCCGGCGCGTCAACGCCAGACCGTTGGGGTAGCGCAGATCGATGCGCTCGATCCGCTCCAGGCCGCGCAGGTCCGAACGCACGCTCAGGAATCGCTCCAGCCGCCTTGATACGTCTTCCCGCCCGAGCAGCAGTGCCAGCCCGCTAGCCAGCTCGATCCGCCATGCGCCGCGCGGGTCGAGCTCGACACTGCGTATTTCCAGGCCTTGCGACGCCAGGCTGGCGCGCATCTGCTGCCAGCGTTCGAACACTTCCAGCTCGCGCCCCGCGGGACCGTCCAAGCGGGTCAGTCCCTGCATGCCGCCGGTGCCGGCGACCTCGAACAGCTCGCCGCTGCGGCTCACCAGGGCCTGATCCGTCCAGCGTGCTACGGCCTGCTGCTCGCTCACCGAAATCTGCAGCGCGTCGGGCCAGTGGCGCGAAACCGAGGCCCGCTTTACCCAGGGCAGCGCCTCGACCTCGGCCCGCGCCTTCTCTATGTCGACCGCGAAAAAGCCGCGCCGGGCCTGCTGCGCCACGGCCGCTCTGACCTGGGCGGCGGTCAGCCGCTCAAGATCGCCCGAAACTTCAAGCCACCGGATGGGCCAGTGCCTGGCGTCGTGCCATCCGCCCAGCCACCAGACCGAACCGGCCAGCGCGACCACAAAAAGCGGCGCCAGCGACCACATCGCTACCCTTCGCATGGCGCACCTCCTGCGGTCTGCAGGATCCGTTCGACGAGTTGATCGAAATTCAGCCCGGCCGCCGCCGCAGCCATGGGCACCAATGAATGGTCGGTCATCCCGGGTACCGTGTTGGCCTCGAGCAACCAGGGATTACCGTCGCCGTCGAGCAGGAAATCGATACGACCCCAACCGCGGCACCCCAGAACACCGAAGGCCTGCAGTGCGAGAGACCGGAATTCTGCCTCTTGCCGGGAATTCAGCCCGCACGGGCAGTGGTACTCGGTATCGCCGGCCTCGTACTTGGCGTCGAAATCATAGAATTCGCGCGGGGTGGCGATGCGAATCAGCGGCAATGCCGTATCGCCGAGAATCGCGGCGGTGTATTCCGGACCCTGAATCATCCGTTCGACCAGCGCGGTCCGGTCGTGCTCGAGCGCACGCTCTACGGCCGCTTTCAGGCCAGCCGGTTCCAGTACCCGGCTCATGCCGACGCTGGAACCCTCGCGGGTTGGCTTGACGAAGGCCGGGAAGTCGATCGCATCGGCCATGGCGTCGGCATCGGCCGGGTCGCCGGCAACCTGCCATTCCGGCGTCGGAAGCCCCACCGCACGCCAGACGCGCTTGGTCTGAAGCTTGTCCATGGTCAGCGCCGAAGCCAGCACGCCGGAACCGGTGACCGGCACGTCGTAAAGCGATAATGCGCCCTGCAGGCAACCGTCTTCACCGCCGCGTCCGTGCAGCATGTTGAACACCGTATCGATCCGGCCTTCGCGCGCCGCATCGACAACCGCCCGCGGCCCATCGAACGCGGCATGCGCGATGCCCCGGCGATCCAGCGCGGCCGAAACCGCGCGTCCGCTGCGCAGCGAAATCTCACGCTCGGCGCTTTCGCCGCCGTAGACCAGCGCCAGCCGGCCTAATTGTTCGACACGGCTCATGCGCAGACCTCCTTCAACATGCCGCCGAGCGCGCCGATGTCGCCGGCGCCCATGATCAGCAGCAGATCCCTGTCCTCGACGATGCCGCCAAGCGCATCGACCGCGTCGTGCGGCGTCGCGATCCGCTCGACATTGGCGCCGCGTTGTTCGACTGCCGATCCCAATGAGTCGGAACCGATACCCGCGATCGGCGCCTCGCCGGCCGGATAGATATCGGCCAGCACCAACAGATCGACCGACGCCAGCACGCGTGCGAACGCGTCGAACTGATCGCGGGTACGGGTGAACCGGTGCGGCTGGAAGACCAGTACCAGGCGCCGCTCGGGCCAGCCGCCGCGGGCGGCCTGGATCACGGCATCCAGCTCGGTGGGATGATGCCCGTAGTCTTCGAACGCCAGTGCGGTGCCGGACGGAAACCTCAACTCGCCGATTTCGGCAAAGCGCCGACCGATGCCGGCGAAGGCGTTCAAGCCCGACTGGATCCGTTCGGGCGAAAGGCCAAGCTCCCAGCTGACGGCGGCCGCGCCCAGCGCATTCAGCACGTTGTGGCGGCCCGGCTGGGCCAACTCGATCTTCAGCACCTGGTCATGCTCGGGGAGCCGCAGGTCGAAACTCATCGTGCGGCCGTGCTGCTCGATATTTTCGGCGCGCACGTCTGCCGCATCGGCCAGGCCGTAGGTGATCACGGTTCGGCCCACCGCAGGCACCAGTTCGGCCACGTGCGGGTCGTCTATGCACATGACGGCCACGCCAAAGAACGGCAGGTGATGCAGGAACTCGAGGAACGACTGCTGCAGGCGATCGAAGCTGCCCTGGTAGGCGTCCAGGTGATCTCTGTCGATATTGGTCACCAGCGAAATGACCGGCTGCAAGAGCAGGAACGAGGCGTCGGATTCATCAGCTTCGGCCACCAGGTATCGCCCCTGGCCGAGTCGAGCATTGGTGCCGAAGGCATTGACCAGGCCGCCGACGACAAACGTCGGGTCCATGTCCGCCCCGGCCAGCAGGCTGGCGATGAGCGAAGTCGTGGTGGTCTTGCCGTGTGTGCCGGCAACCGCGATGCCGGCCCGGAAACGCATCAGCTCGCCCAGCATTTCGGCCCTGGGCACGACCGGGATGCGCGCCGCCCGCGCCGCCTGCAATTCGGGATTGTCGTCGGCAATCGCGCTGGACGAAACGACCACATCGACATTCTGAACCAGCAGCGCGTCATGTCCGACCGCAACCTGAATGCCGGCGTCGCGAAGGTGATCGACCACGGCCGACGGCTTGAGATCCGAGCCGCTGACCTCGAACCCGAGGTTGGCCATGACTTCGGCAATACCGCTCATGCCGGCGCCGCCGATACCGACGAAGTGGATCCGGCGAACGCGATGCATCAGGCTGGGGGCGGGGCGCTCGGCAACGTTCATGCCAGCACCCCGGCGCACACGCGTGCTACCTGCATCGCCGATTCCGGCGCCGCGCGCCCGCGCGCAATCGTCGCCATGCGCGCCAGTTCCGGTCGGGCCAGCTGGCCGATCAGACCGGCCAGCTGGCCCGGCGTGAATTCGCTCTGAGGCATCAGCCAGCCCGCACCTGCATCGACCAGGAATCGCGCGTTGGCGGTCTGATGATCGTCGACCGCGGCCGGAAACGGCACCAGGATGGCCGGCACGCCCGCGGCCGAAAGCTCGGCCACGGTCAGTGCCCCGGCCCGGCAGATCGCAAAATCGGCCCAGGCCCAGGCTTCCGCCATGTCGTCCACGAATTCGGCGACGCGCGCCTCGACCCCGGCATTGTTGTAATTCTCTTCAGCCGGTTGCAGTTGTCGTCCGGCCTGGTGCCGGACTTCGGGACGATCCTCGGCGGAAAGCCGGGCCAGGGCCTCGGGCACCACCTGGTTGAAAACGCTTGCGCCCTGGCTGCCGCCGATCACCAGCAGCCGGAGCGGTCCGGATCTGTTCCTGTAGCGCTCGGCCGGCGCCGGCACCGCGCTGATTTCGCGTCGGACCGGATTCCCGGTCACCAGCGCACCATCGAACACGTCTGGGAAGCCGGTGCAGACCGCTTTTGCCCACGGCCTGAGCAGCCGATTGGTCCAACCGGCCACCGCGTTCTGCTCGTGGATGACCAGCGCAATACCCATCAGGCGCGCCGCGATGCCGGCCGGCCCGGCGGCGTATCCGCCCATGCTGAGCACGCAGCGGGGTCGGCTGGCCTTGAAGATTCGACGCGCCTGAAACATGGCGCGCAGTATGCGCAGCGGCGCGGCCAGCCAGCCGGCAATGCCGCGCCCGCGCAGGCCCTGGATGCCGACGCGCTGCAGCTCGAAGCCGGCCGCGGGCACAAGGCGATTCTCCAGGCCGTGCGGCGTACCCAGCCAGGACACCTGCGCGCCCGCATCGCGAAGCACGCGCGCCACCGCAAGGCCGGGAAAGATATGCCCGCCGGTGCCGCCGGCCAGGATCGTGATCCGGGTACCCTCGGGGACAGTCAACGGCGTGCGGGGAGTCTGCTCGTGCATCATGCCGCCCACTCCCGCTGGCGCCTCGGCCTGGCGAGTTCCTGCTGGTCGAGTTCGCGCGCGATGCGCACGACCAGGCCCAGCGCAAGCAGGATAACGAGCATGCTGCTGCCGCCCGACGAGACCAGCGGCAGGGTCAGCCCCTTGGTCGGCAGCACGCCCAGGTTCACCCCGATGCTGACCAGCGCCTGGAGGCCTATCCACAGCGCAATCCCGAAAGTCGTGAATGCGGCAAACGTCGAGCCCGCTGCGTACGCGCGGATACCGATCCTCAGAATGCGCACGACAAGCACTGCAAACAGCGCCAGCACGAACAGGATCCCGATCAGTCCCAGCTCTTCGGCCAGGATCGCGAAGATGAAATCGGTATGCGCTTCGGGCAGGTAGAACAGCTTCTGGACGCTGCCGCCGATGCCCACGCCGGAGATCTCGCCCCGGCCGATCGCGATCAGCGCCTGAACCAGCTGGAAACCCGCGTTGTAGGGATCGGCGAACGGGTCGCCGAAACTGGTCAGACGCTGCAGCCGATACGGCTCCAGCGCGGCAAAGGTCACCAGCGGCAAGGCGGCGAGACCAAGCAGCGAAAGCCATTTCCACGCCGCACCGGCCAGCCAGACCATGCCGCCCAGGATGGCCATCAGCACCATCGCCGAGCCCATGTCCGGCTGCTTGAGGATGATCGCCGCCACCATCGCCCCGACCAGCAAGGGTTTTAGCGTGTCCATCAGACCGGCATCGCCCAGTCCCGGCCTGCGGGCCAGATAGCCGGCGATATAGATGATCATCAGCAGCTTCACCGCCTCGACCGCCTGGAACCGGAAAATGCCCAGGTTGAGCCAGCGCGTCGCGCCGTTGACGGTGACGCCCATGCCGGGCACCAGCACCGCGGCGAGCAGCAGCAACGAAAGCAGCAGGCACAGGCGGCCCGATTTCTCCAGTAAAGACGTGTTCAGCCACTGCACCCCGACGGCCAGGGCCAGACCGAGCATCACGAACATCAGGTGGCGGCTGAAGAAATGCCATTCGCTCACCGCGTATTTTTCGGCCACCGCCACCGAGGTGGAGGCCACCATGATCAGTCCGACCGCCAGCAACGCGAGAATCGCGAGCACCAGCGGCCGGTCGATGGACACGCCGCGGGCCGGATCGGAATAGCGTCTTGCCTGTCTGCGCACCGCGGTCATCAGCGCACCTTCAACGTGGCGAGACCTACCAGCACCAGCACCACGGCGACGATCCAGAAACGGACGATCACCTTGGGCTCCGGCCAGCCCTTGAGTTCGAAGTGGTGATGGATGGGCGCCATGCGGAAGATGCGCTTGCCGGTGAGCTTGTACGAGACCACCTGCATGATCACCGAAACGGTCTCCAGCACGAAGATGCCGGCCATCAGCATGAACACCAGCTCCTGGCGGACGATGATCGCGATGACGCCCAGCGCCGCACCCACCGAAAGTGCGCCCACGTCACCCATGAAGACCTGCGCCGGGTAGGTGTTGAACCAGAGAAATCCGAGCCCCGCACCGGCCAGCGCCGAACAGATGATGGCCACTTCTCCGGCACCCGGAATGAACGGAAAGCCCAGGTAGTCGGCGAAAATCGCGTTCCCGGCGGCGTAGGCGAATATGCCGAGACCGATAGCGACCATCACGGCCGGCACAATCGCCAGGCCGTCCAGCCCGTCGGTCAGATTGACCGCGTTCGACGATCCGACGATCACGAAATAGCTCAATACGATGAACGCCGGACCCAGCGGCAGCATGACGTCCTTGAAGAACGGCATCAGCAGCGTGGTGGCACCCGGCACGTCGGCGGTCGTGTACAGGAATACCGCGGCCACCAGCGCGGCCAGCGACTGCAGCGTGTACTTGGCGGCAGCGCTCAGGCCCTTCGAGTCGTTGTATTTCAACTTTCGATAGTCGTCGACGAAACCGATCATGCCGAACGCCGCGGTCACGAACAGCACGGTCCAGACGTAGCGATTGCCCACGTCCGCCCACAGCACGGTGGACACCAGCACCGAGATCAGGATCAGCGCACCACCCATGGTCGGCGTGCCGGCCTTGTCGATATGCGTACGCGGACCGACCTCGCGGATCGGCTGGCCCAGCTTGCGCGCGGTCAGGTAGCGGATGAAAATCGGCCCCACCGCCAGCGAAACCACAAGCGCGGTCAGTGACGCCATGATGGTGCGGAAAGTGATGAAACCGAACAGCGCGATGTCCAGCGCAAGGATGTCCTCGAACAACCACATCAGCACGGCGTCACCTCCGCGGCCGCGAGCCGGTCGATGAGTTGCTCCATGTGCGCCGAGCGCGAGCCCTTGACCAGGCAGGTCACGTCGGGTTCGAGAAGATCCTGCATGCGCCGGGCCATGGTATCCATGTCGCTGAAGGCTTCGCCGCCGGCGCCGAACGCATCGGCGGTCGACTCGGCCTGGGTACCGATCGCGAAAAGCCTGTCGATGCCCAGGTCGTGCGCTGCGCGCCCGATTTCACGGTGCAGTCTTACGCTTGCCTCACCCAGCTCCGCCATTTCTCCCATTGCCAGCCAGCGCTTGCCGGGCCGCACGGCCAGCACCTGCAGGCCGGCATGCAGCGATGCCGGATTGGCGTTGTAGCTGTCGTCGATCAGGCGCCAGCCGCCGCCCATCTCACGTTCGCTGAGACGCCCGGGAAGGCTGCCGACCGCGGCCAGGCCTCTGGCGATTGAATCGATATCGATACCCAGCGCCAGCGCAGCTGCGGTAGCCGCCAGCGCGTTAATCCGGTTGTGCTCACCCGGCAGCGCCATTTCGAGCGTGAAGGCACCCGCCGGCGTCGTGACCTGATTGTCGGCGTCCAGCCTGACGTCCGCCCGGTCCGAGCGGCCGAACCCGAGCTGACGACTTCCAGTGCACAGACCGCGCCAGTATTCGAAGTAATCGTCGTCGCGGTTGATCACCGCAACGTCGTCGGCGCCCAGCGCTGCGAACAGCTCGCCCTTGGTGCGGGCCACACCGTCGATGCTGCCGAGACGCTCCAGATGGGCCGGACCGGCGTTGGTGACGACGCCCACGTCGGGTCGTGCCATGGCCGCGAGGTAATCGATGTCGCCCGGCTTGCCGCAACCCATTTCAATTGCTGCATAGCGATGCTGCTCACCCAGCGCGGCCAGCGTCAGCGGCACGCCGATTTCATTGTTGTAGTTGCCCCGGGTGGCCAGCGTCGGCGCATCGAGACGCATGATCGACGCGAGCATGGTCTTGACCGTGGTCTTGCCGTTGCTGCCGGTTATCGCCGCAACGCGCACGTTCATGGATGCGCGCCAGGCGCCGGCCAGCCGGCCCATGGCCTGGACGACATCGTCGACCACGATCTGCGCGAGCGGTGCATCGACAACATCGGATACCAGCGCGGCCGCCGCACCTGCACCTGCGGCATCACTTACAAAGCGATGTCCGTCTACACGCTCGCCGAGCAAAGCGCAGTAGAGATTGCCCGGCTTGAGCGCGCGCGAATCCTGGGTCATGCCGACGAATGCGCCGGCTTCGAAACTCTCCGAAGGCCGGTGCAACCGCCCTTCAACGATGCTTGCGGCACGTTCCAGTTCGAAGCGGATCATGCGGCCTGCACCAGTGCGCTTTTCACCGCATCGAAATCACTGAATGCGATCACGCTGTCACCCAGATCCTGGGTCTGTTCGTGCCCCTTTCCGGCCACCAGTACGCAGTCGCCCATGCCCGTGCCGGCCACCGCGCAGCCGATGGCCTGGCGTCGGTCCGGGATCACGCGTACGCGATCGGGCCGTGCCATGCCGGCCTGGATCTCGCGCAGGATCTTCATCGGATTCTCGGCCCTGGGATTGTCGTTGGTGAGAATCACTTCGTCGGCCAGCGATTCGGCGATGCGCCCCATCATCGGTCGCTTGCCGCGATCGCGCTCGCCGCCGCAGCCAAAGACGCAGACCAGGCGCTCATCGGTCACCTGACGCAGTGTGGTCAGTGCGTTCTCCAGCGCGTCCGGGCTGTGCGCATAGTCGATGACCACGCGCTGCCCGGACGGCCCGTCGATGCGATTCATCCGGCCCGGGACCGGATCCAGGTCGGTGACGATCCCGGCGATGTCATCGACGTTGTAACCCCTGACGGTCAATTCGGCGATCACGATCGCGATGTTGCTGGCGTTGATCCGCCCGATCAGACGACTGGTGCAGCACACGCGGCCCTCGGGCGTGTTGACGTCCATTTGCAGACCTTCAAGCGTGGCGCGTCTGATAGTGCCGAGCACATCCGGCCTGCGAGCGGTTTCCAGGCCGTAGCGCACCAGGCCGGGCGAGTCTTTGAGTTCGTCCGCGAGCCGACGCCCGTATTCGTCGTCCACATTGATCAACTGGTGGCGGCTGGGGTAGTCGGTGAACAATCGCGCCTTGGCGCGTCCGTAGGCCGCCAGGGAGCCGTGATAGTCGAGGTGATCGTGGGCCAGATTGGTGAAGATCACGCTGCCGAAACGCAGGCCGGCCAGCCGTTTCTGGTCCAGCGCATGCGACGAGGCCTCGAGCACCACCTTGCCGACGCCGTCGTCCCGCAACCCGGCCAGGGTTTTGTAAAGCGACGGCAGATCGGGCGTGGTGTGGCTGGCGGCAGAAAGCGCGTCCGGCCGGCCGATGCCCAGCGTGCCGATCATGCCGCCGTTAAGCGCCTGGGCCAGCAGCCACGCCACCGATGACTTGCCATTGGTGCCGGTCACTGCCGTCAGGTCCAGCTTCGACCCGGGGTCGTCCCAATACCGAATGCAAAGCGTGTGCAGTTCGGCGGCGAGTCCCGGCACTTCGACGCAGCGCGCCTGGATCTCTTCCGGCACCGACACGCCGCCGTCGTGCAGTACCACCGCCGCCCCGGCATGCAGAGCCGATTCAGCGTGTTCCATGCCGTGTCCGCGGGTGCCCTTGACGGCCAGGAAGGCGTCTCCGGGCGCCAGCCGGCGAGAATCCATGGCCAGACCGGCGATGCTCAGCGGAGGGATGCGCTCGGCATCGACGAGGCCGGCAAGTATCCGGTCCAGCGGCTTCATGGCGAATCTCCGGCCATCGTCATCAACGACGATACGTCATCGGGCGGCACGTTCATCAGACGAAGCGCGTCGGCCATCACGCGGCCGAACAGCGGGCCGGCGACCAGTCCTCCATAGTAGGCGTCGCCGCCCGGATCCTGGATCACGACCACAGCGGCAAGGCGCGGGCGCGTGACCGGTGCAAATCCTGCGATGCTGGACACATAGCGATCGCTGTAGCCGGATACCCCGACCTTGCGCGAAGTTCCCGTCTTGGCCGCGATCCGGTAGCCGTCTATGGCGGCGCGGCTGGCGGTGCCGTCGGGGCCGGTAACCGTCTCCAGCATCATGGCCAGCTCGTCGGCCAGCGCCGGATCCATGATGCTCTGGGTCGGGTTGTCAGAATCCAGGATGAAACTCGGCTGGCGGAGACGACCGCCATCGGCGACAGCCGCCATGGCGCGCGCCAGCTGTAAAGGGGTGACCGAAAGTCCGTATCCATAGGCCAGCGTGGCCTGCTCCAGCTTGCGCCAGCGCTGATAGTCGCGCAGCACCCCGGCCGATTCGCCGGGGAACCCGGAACCGGTCACGCGACCGAATCCCAGCCGCGAATACATACTCCACATGTGGCGGGCGTCCATGGCCATCGCCAGCTGGACGACCCCGACATTCGACGACTTTGTCAGCACACCGGTGACGGTCAGTTCGCCGTAGTCGCGGAAATCCTCGATTCTGTGGCCCGATACGCTCATGTATCCGGGCGCGGTGTCGATGAGCATGTCCGGACGCGCCAGGCCCGCCTCCATCGCCGCAGCGACGACAAAAGGCTTGACCACCGACCCGGGCTCGAGTACGTCGGTCATGGCGCGGTTCCGGATACCCTCGGTAGAGCCGCGCTCGCGCGCGTTCGGATTGAATGACGGATAGTTGGCCATCGCCAGGATGGCGCCGCTCTTGACATCCAGTACCACAACCGACCCCGAGCGGGCCTGATGCTCGGCTATTGTCGCGACAAGCTCGCGGTAAGCCAGATACTGCAGGCGCCGGTCCAGGGTCAACTGAAGTTCGCGACCGGGCTCGGCTTCGCGCACCAGCTCGATATCTTCGACCACGCGTCCCAACCGATCCTGGATCACCCGCTTCATCCCGGTGCGCCCGGTCAGCCAGCTGTCGTAGGCCAGTTCCAGACCTTCCTGCCCGACCTCGTCGATGTTGGTCATGCCCACCACCTGCGCACTGACGTCGGCGGTCGGGTAGAAGCGCTTGTATTCGCGCTGCAGGAACACACCGGGAATATCCAACTGACGAATCCGGTCGGCAAGCTCCGGGTGAATCCGGCGAATGATCCAGACGAATTGGCGGTCGGCGCGCTGGCTGAGACGGCGCTGGATCGCGTCGGCATCCTCACCCAGCACGCTGGCCAGAAGCGGAATCCGGTCGGCGGCCTGTAGCAGTTCACCCGGATGCGCCCACACCGAATCGACCGGGGTGGAAACCGCCAGCGGCTGGCCATTGCGATCGATTATACGACCGCGCATGGTCGGAATTTCGACCTGGCGGAGGAACCGCGCCTCGCCTTCTTCCTGCAGGAATTCAGTATCCATCACCTGCAGTTTGATCGCTCGCGCGACCAGCCCCACGGCCGCAAGCCCCATCAGCGCAATCAGCAGCGCAACCCGCAGCCGGCAAATCCCGAAGCTGTTGCGCGGCTCAGCCATCTTCGGCCACCAGCACCCGAACCTGCCCCGGCGATTTCATTTGCAGGCGGTCGACGGCCTGCGTCTGGATACGACCCGTCTCGCCGAGCCAGGCCAGCTCGATCTGCAGCCGCGACCATTCGACCTGATGCTGATCGTGCCGTCGCCCTTCGCGTTCGAGCTCGATGAAAAGCTGCCGGCCCTGGTGCTTGAGCGCGATCAGCGAGACGGCGCTGGCGACCGCGCCCACCAGAAGCAAAACGAGCAGTGCCCAGGTCTTCATGCCGAACCTCCGACAGAGACATCGGCCAGACGTTCGGCCACCCGCATGCGCGCCGAGCGGGCCCTGGGATTGATTGATTCTTCTTGTTCGTCAGGGCGCACCAGCTTGCCGATGGCCTTCAGGCGCGGCGAAAAAGACGGGGCGCTGGGCATGCGCCGGCTGGCCGGCGGGGCGCTGGAGGCTTCTCTAATGGCCCTCTTGACGCGCCGATCTTCCAGCGAATGAAAGCTGATCACCACCAGCCGCCCGCCCGGCGCCAGCGAATCGATGGCGGCCTGAAGCGCCTCGTCAAGCGCGTCCAGCTCAGCGTTGACGGCGATCCTGATCGCCTGGAAGGTGCGGGTAGCGGGATGAATGCGGCTGGCGTGCGCGGCGCCGGCAGGCACCGCCTTTTCGACAAGCGCCGCCAGCATCGCGGTGGTTCGAATGGGCTCCGATTCCCGCGCTTGCACAATCGCTCGCGCGATCCGCCGCGAAAACCGCTCTTCACCCAGTTGAAAGAGCACGTCGGCAAGACTCGCTTCGTCGACTTCGGCCAGCCAGTCTGCCGCGGAGATGCCGGCATCCGGGTCCAGCCGCATGTCAAGCGGGCCGTCGTGGCGAAAACTGAAACCGCGCTCGGGGGAATCGAGCTGCGGCGAAGACACGCCGAGATCCATCAGGATCCCGTCGACGCCGGCTTCCGGCGCCAGTTCGCGAACGACAGCCTCCAGCTCGCGAAAATTGCATCGGACCAGCCGCAGGCGAGGATCGTCCTTGAATTCCCGCTCGCCGAATGCAATCGCTTCGGGATCGGCATCCAGCGCAATCAGCAGCCCGCGGGGGCCGAGACGATTCAGAACAAGCCGTGCGTGCCCGCCGCGACCGAATGTCGCGTCCAGGTATGAGCCATCTGCACGCACGTTCAAGGCGTTCACTGCCGCCTCCTCAAGTACCGGAACATGTTCCATCACAGCACCAACTCGGCCATTTCGGCTGAGGCCTGCTCCTGTATCGACCGCTCCTCTTCGGCTCGCCGCTGGTTGAGCACGTTTTCGTTCCAGACTTCAAAACGCGCGCCCATGCCCATCAGCACGACCTTCTTCTCCAGACCGGCCACCTGTCGGAGCGTTTGCGGCAGAAGCAGTCGAGCACTCCCGTCCAGCTCCAGCTGCGTCGCCGAGCCGACCAGGCGGCGTTGAAGCCCCCGGTGGCTGGGATTAAACGTGGAAAGCGCCATCACCTGATCGCGCACCCGCTCCCACTCCGGTTCGGGATACAGCCACAGGCAACCGGAATCGAATGCCGAGTACGTCAGCACCAGGCGCTTGCCCGAAGCCTCCTCGACCGATTCGCGATAACGCGTCGGCAGCGCCATGCGGCCTTTCGCGTCCAGATTGATGGCTGTTTCACCGAAAAACATAGTCAGGGCGGTTTATTCCACAATTTCCCACAATTTCCCACTCAGCGCCACAATAGTCCTTGCTCAGGGGGCTGTCAAGCGGAAATTCCAAGCAAATTCAGGGGCGAAGCGGAGATTGGGGCGGATTGCTGAATGGATGAACAGTAGTTTTCTGATGCCTTTTCGCTGCCGGTGGCCGAAAACGCGAACTCGGACGACGCATAACCGCTTTCGAGGCTTTATTGGAGGTCGAATTCAACCTCGTCCAGGGTCGATTAATCTGGCAGATGACTTCGATGCCGTAGCGAGCGGTTTCCGCTTTGGGTTTTTTTGCCTTCCGACCTCGATTGCGACAACCGGGCTGCGGCTAAATCAAAGGCGGTTTCGCCGCGCGAAACGCGTGGCGAAATGGACTTGAAATCAGAAATTGAAGTTGAAAGCCACTGGAGCACACCCGGCACGGGTGGCTGTTCAATCCCGATGGCCACGGCTCGGCTCGACCCCGGGCCATGACTCGAGTAAAACTGTCAGGCGGCTTCGCCGCCGGTCCATTGCATCAAATTCATGAACTCGCGCCGGGTCTTTGGCCCGAAGGTCTGGTAGTGCGGGTCGGCGATATGCCGGTAATCGGCGCGCGCGGTCTGCACGGCGTCGTCGTCCAGGTGGTGCTTGAGCACGTCGGCTTCAAGGCGGTACGGTTTGAGCGCGTTGAGTCCGAGAATCTTGCGCTTGACCGCAGGCGTGAGCGCGGGATAGCCGTGCTCTTGCTGAAGCTCGTCGCTGATCTGAAAGGCGCGGAAGGCCTGGATCTGGTCCTGCGGCGAGCCGTACCAGATCGAATCGGTGCCCCACAGGATGTTGTCCTCGCCGATGTACTTGAGCATCTTGCCCAGCGCGTGGGCGGCCGAATCCGGGTCGCGCATCAAAAAGCGCCAGGTCGAACCGAGTTCGGCGTAGACGTTGCCGCGGTTTGTCGCTTCAACGCCGAGGCCGTTTTCCACCACGGTCCTGATCAGCGAATCGATGCCCTCGTTGCGCTCGGGATCGTACGGGCCTTCGGCCTGGCCCGGGACGAAGCCGGAATGGTAGATCAGGAAGTTCAGATTCGGGTATTTCCGGGCCGCCGGACCGACGTCGGTGCACAGCGAGTGCTCGTAGCTGTTCCGACCGAACGGAATGCCCTTGTGGATGGCGATCACCGGTACGTCCAGTCGGCTCGCCTCTTCCATGAAGGGAATGCCCGTGGCCTCGTCGAGCAGTGAATAGCCCTGCCCGTCCGGGCCCCACTGGGTGTAGGTCTTCCAGGCCTGGATGCCGAAGTCGTCGCGCAACCGCTGCATGTCGGCCACGTCGCCTTGCTGGTTCGGGTTGACGCGACCGTGCAGCAGCAATCGATGCGTACCTTTAAGGCCGTCGACGATGTCGCGCGCCGCGGCGGCTTCCTCGATGGTCAGCGGCTCGCCCTGGCGGGTCGAGGGCACGAACGAAAGCACCATCACGTCGGTGTCGGAGTCCATGAACACGTCCTTGACGAACGCGTCCGGCCCCAGGCACTTGAGGTAGGAACGCGCTTCAGGGCCCTCGCCCAGCGCGCAGCCGGCCGCCGGCATGCCCGACAGCGGTGTTGCGTCCTCGGGCACGTGATCGAGCCACGCCCCGGTGGGATTCACGAAATGGCCCTGAACGTCGAGAATGAATTCATCGCCCTTGAGGACTGCATCGGCCGCGGCCTCGTCCACGGCGGCCTCGTCGGCCAGCGCGAAAAGCCCGCCGGTCCGCCCCACCGCCGCGTTGGCGACGTTGAACGCCAGCAATGTGGAAGCCGCGCCGCAGCTGGAAACCAGGAAATCGCGCCGGGTCTTTCCCGCGCGCTTCGCGTTCTCGCCGGCCGCTTCCTGTGCCATGCGGTTGGCGAGAGTTGCGCCGTTGTCCAGCGGAATCGGCGCGTACTCGCCGTTGGAGGTTGAATCCAGCTTGATCGGCAGTCGCGTGCCGTCGGGATCGTGGATGGAGGTCATGGGCGATTCCTAACCTGGGGTATGCGGTCGATTGAAGCAGAAAGGCGGTCGCCGCGCAAGTTGGCGGCCGCAGTATCTTCGACCAGGGCGGCCGTTCGATCGGCGAGGCAGACCCCCGCCGGAAAAATTCAGGCCGCGCGCTCCAGACCGGTTTGGACCTGGGAAAAGTAGTCGCGGGTCGCAGAGATCTGGCACGCAGGCCCGTCAAGCCGATTGACCATTTGCAGGAACGCCTCGCTGCCCGGATGGGCTTTCGCGTACCAGCCCAGGTGCTTGCGCGCGATGCGCACGCCTCGGTCGTCACCATAGAACGCGTGCAGCGCTTCGAGGTGTTCGATGAGGATGGCGCCGACCTCGGCGGGCGATTTTTCGGGCAGGTGCTCGCCGGTGTCGAGGTAATGCCGGATCTCGTCGAAGATCCAGGGCCGGCCCTGGGCGGCACGGCCGATCAGCAGGCCGTCGGCCCGGGTGTAATCGAGCACGTACCTGGCCTGTTCCGGCGAATCGACGTCGCCGTTGGCCCAGACCGGGATCGACAGGTTCTGCTTGATCGCCGCGATCGTGTCGTATTCGGCTTCGCCCTGGTATTTCTGGTCGCGGGTACGGCCGTGGACGGCCAGCGCCTTGATGCCGGTGTCCTCGGCGATGCGCGCGATGAGCGGGGCATTGCGGCGGTCGGCGGCCCAGCCGGTGCGGATCTTGAGCGTGACGGGGATATCCACCGCGCCGACGACGGCGCGCAGGATCGCCTCGACCAGGCCCTCGTCGCGCATCAGCGCCGATCCGGCCCAGGCCTTGCAGACCTTCTTGGCCGGACAACCCATGTTGATGTCGATGATCCCGGCGCCATGCTCGACGTTGTAGCGGGCGAAATCGGCCATCTGTTCGGGCTCGGTGCCGGCGATCTGCACGCTGATCGGTCCCGGTTCGCCAAGGTGATCCAGTCGCTCGGCGGACTTGCGGGTGCCGCGCAGCTTCGGATTCGCCGACGTCATCTCCGAGGTCGCAAGCCCCGCACCCATCCGCCGGCACAGCAGGCGGAAAGGTTTGTCGGTCACGCCGGCCATGGGCGCCAGGCCGAGTGCTGGGGAAATTTCGTATTTACCGATCTTCATGGAAACGAGAAGTCAACTCAAAATGTAGCGAGCGGGTGGCTGACGGTGGCCGCGCCCGGATCCGGGGTCCGGGGCAGGCTCCGCGCAGGCACCGCAGTGTACATACAAGTACTCGAGGATTGAACTCACCCCGTCACCGGCTGGGTGAGTACGCACCGCTGGACGCCGTCAGGCGCACGCGCAGTAATTTGGATTTGACTTCTACGGACCCGACAGGCGCGTGAACACTTGCGCCAGCAGGTCCGTTACGCTTTTCCCCGGGATTTTCTCGACGTGATCCATTTCAGAAGGGTGGCCCATTCATCCCAGTCCTGCTCGGCCAGGTAAGGCGGGTAATCCGAAACCGAGAGCCCGCTTTCAAATGCGCGGACGTAGTTCATGGAATCGCGCAGCTGGCCGACGATGGGCGCCTTGTAGTCGCCGAGAAATCCGCGCAGTTCGCGGTAGATGATGGTGTGCGGCTTGACCCGGTTGGCGACCAGGCCCACCCTGGCCTCGCCCTCGGCGATGGGCTTGAGCGAAAACAGGTGGCCCAGGAAACGGTGCGCGGCGCGCATGTCGATGAACGATGGCAGCACCGGAATGAGCACGGTCTGGGCCCGGCGCACCAACTGGCCGAGTTCCGGACCGTGGATGCCGGCCGGTGAATCAAGCACCAGGTAGTCGGTACCCGCCGGGGCTCTGATCGGACCGTCGGCCGAGTTTATGCCGATCACCTCCGGATAGTCTTCGGGTCGGTTCACACCCCAGTCGGCCGATGATTGCTGCGGGTCCATGTCGCCCAGCACCACCTGGTAACCCTCCCAGGCCAGCGCGGCTGACAGATTGGTGGCCAGCGTGGTCTTGCCGCAACCACCTTTTGCGTTCAATACCGCTATCGTTCGCATCATATTGCCTCCCGCTTGACGGTCAACATTCCTGGAAAATACGTTTCCGGCCTGTGTCGGGGCGTGATCAGAATCTCCCGGTCACGTCCGGCAGGCCCGAATGCAGCATCCAGCGTTCGCGCTCGTCGTCCCAGCGCCAGGACTCGACGTATTCCACCACTTTCTCGCGCGCCGTGTGCTTGTTGTAGAGCCTGAGCTGCACCAGCCGGTCGATGCCGCCGTCGGCGTCGCTCAGCACCTGGCGCGCGGTGTACTGGCTGACCCGGAACTGGTGCAGCCTTTCGATCTCCAGCGAGGTCACCGGGTTTTCCTCCAGCCAGTCCGGGTGCATGAAATCGATCATGGAATCGAACTGGTTCCAGCGCACGATGGCCTCGAAGCGGTCCATGGTCTCGGTGCGCTGCATGTCTTTTTCGTTGAGCGTATCGCAGGCGCCAAGCAGGCCTAGAAGGATCAACATCCCAATGAACAGAATTACCTTCGATCGTTCCATCGCTTCGCTCCTGTGGATCATGCGTCCGGCCTCGCCGCACCGTTGTCCTTGCCTGACGA
>Ga0209944_1000047_pt1 | contig 45537 bp, 35 predicted proteins | sample SalPonR1_C_D2_MG_FD_185701 | JGI IMG/M metagenome (GOLD analysis project Ga0209944, IMG submission 185701) | Salt pond soil microbial communities from South San Francisco under conditions of wetland restoration - Salt Pond MetaG R1_C_D2_MG... ...
TCGACTTTTTACGAGAACCTCAGAGTTTGATTTCTAAAATTGCCAAACCCCAAATTATCGGTTATCATTTTCTATTATTTGTTGCGTTTAATTATAAGCTGGAGAATTCTCAGCCATGGAGCTTGCCAGCCGGTATCCGGAGAAAGCCCTGACAGCAGGCGAGGCGGTCAAAGAGATCAAAAACGGCTCAAGCGTTTTTATCGGTACGGGCTGCGGTGAGCCGCAGGCGTTGATCAGGGCCATGGTGACGGACCGTTCCATTCAGGATATCGTTATCTACCAGATGCTCTCCGCCACCCTTTCCAATTATGTAAACGAGGCCCATTTTCTGTCCCGGTTTTCCCTGAAGCTGTTTTTTATCAGCCCCTATATGCGGCAGGCGGCGTTTGAGGGAAAGATCGACTATCTTCCGGCCTATCTGTCCCAGATACCCGAATTGTTCTATTCCCAGCAGATCAACCTGGATGTGGCCCTGATCCAGGTCAGCCCCCCGGACGAATACGGTTTCTGCTGCCTGGGAATTTCTGTGGATATTACGCTTGCCGGGTTGCGGATGGCCAAAACCGTTATCGCCCAGGTTAACCCCCGAATGCCTACAACCTGGGGGGACAGCCATATTCACGTGGATGAAATCGATTATCTGGTCTACCAGGACGAGGCGCTGGTGGAGTTTATTCCGGCCACCAAAAACCAACAGTTGGTGGAGCGGATTGCGCACTATGTTATCCAGCTCGTCGATGACGGGGCCACCCTTCAGGTCGGCTTCGGCCACCTGCCGGATGCGATACTCCCCTATTTAAACGGCAAGAAGGATCTGGGCATCCACACCCAGGTCATTACCTACGGCCTGTTGCCGCTGATGAAGCAGAAGGTCATCACCAACCGCAAAAAGACCCTTTTGCCCAACCGGATTGTGGCCTCCCTGTGCATGGGGTCGAGCGAACTCTACGAGTATGTGGATAACAACCCCATGTTTTATTTCCGGGCATCCGAATTTGTGAATGATCCCAACGTGATCGCCCAAAACGACAACTTCATTTCACTGAGTTCGGCTCTGGAGGTGGATCTGACCGGACAGATATGTACGGACTCCAAAGGCTATCTTTTTTACAGCGGGATCGGAGACCAGGTCGACTTCATCCGTGCAAGCAAGATGTCCAAAAACGGATTCTCCATTATTGCGCTGCCCTCCACCGCCCAGAACGGGGAGGTCTCCCGGATCGTCTCGCACCTGAGCGAAGGGGCCGGGATCGCGACTACCCGGGGGGACATCGATATCGTAGTCACCGAATACGGTATCGCTGAGCTTCACGGGAAAAGCATTTACCAGCGGGTCATGGAGCTGACCCAGATCGCCCACCCGAGATTTCGGGAGAAGCTTATCAACGAGGCCAAGAGAAAGCACTATATTTTTCCGGATCAGGTCCCTCCCAGCCGACAGGACCTGATATTCCTGGAGAACTACAAATCCTATCTGGAGCTTCCCAATGGCAAATCCGTGGAATTCCGACCCCTTTTGTCCTCGGATGAGTTTGCCGTCCGGAATTTTTTCTATTCCCTGAAAGATCAGAGCATTTACTATCGATTTTTCCATCAGAAAAAGGTTTTCAAGCGCGAGATGCTCCAAAAGCAGTGGGCTACCGTGGATTACCGGAAGAACATGAGCATCGTGGGCCTCGTTCAGAAGGGAAAATACAAGGAAATTATCGCGATCGGCTCTTATTACGGGGAAGATGAATCAGACCGGGCGGAGGTGGCATTCCTGGTCCGGGAGGATTTTCAGAGTATGGGCATCGGCAGCTATCTGCTGCAGCTGCTTGAGGAAATCGCCAAGGAAAATCAATACAAGGCCTTTACGGCTACCGTGATGAGTGAAAATGTCGCCATGATTCATGTATTCAAAAAACGCTACCCGAATGCCCAGATTCAGCCCTACGGCCGGGAGTCTGAATTTTTTATGCCGTTTTAAAAATTTGATAGGCAGGCCAGGGATTCATGGGGCCGAGACGGTTGTTTTTTTCCGATCATATTGAAATCCGTTATTTAGTTGTTAGTTTATATTATAATCTTGAGATAATCGGTCAAACTATAGAGGGACAACGAGGGTTATGCGCTGATTCATATTTTTAATCGATTAGACGGCTGTGAGACGGGTTGATATAAGAAAGCATCTTGTTCCTTGATGGGCTGGATGCTTTTTTTGATGGCCGATGAGATCGAACAATCTATTTTGGAGGTGTAAGGGCAATGATTATTGACCATGTCGAGCATAATACGAAAACCGATGGCTTCTCTGACGATGAGTCACCGGAAAGGGGGTTGGACGAATTCTCCGATATGAGCGGTGAAGACCTGATGGCCGTTTATGAGCAGACATTCAAGGAGTTTAAGCCCGGTGAAATCATTGAAGGCCAGGTCGTTGATATTGATAATGACAGGGTTTTGATTGACATCGGCTACAAGACGGAAGGCGAGGTGTCAAAAGAGGAGTTTGCGGATGAAGAGGGTAAGTTCACCCTGGAAATCGGGGATCGGGTAAATGTTGTGCTGGTCCGTAAGGATGAGGACGGTTATCCGGTGTTGTCCCGGCAAAACGTGGAAAAGGTGAGGCTGCTGGATGGGCTGACGGAAAAATATGAAGCCGGCGAAACGGTAACCGGCAGGATCGTTTCAAGAAAGAAGGGCGGTTTTATCGTGGATATCGGCGTAGCCGCCTTTTTGCCGGCATCCCAGCTGGATGTAAGGCGGATCAGTAATTTTGATGAATGGCTGGATACGGCACATGAATTCAAAATCATCCAATTTGACCGGAAAAATGAAAATATTGTGCTCTCGCGGCGGGCGCTTTTGGAAGCGGCGTACGAGAGGGAAAAAGCGGCGGCTTTAAAGCGCATCCACAAGGGCGATGTGCTGGAAGGCACCATCAACAATATTACCGACTATGGCCTGTTTGTGGATCTGGACGGTATCGTGGGGCTGGTCCATATAAGCAATATGAGCTGGACGCCGATGAAGCATCCCGCCAAACTTTATACGATAGGGGATCGGATTCGCGTGAAAGTGCTGGATGTGGACGAAAACGCCATGAAGGTCACTTTAGGGATCAAACAGCTGATGTCCAATCCGTGGGATACCCTGCATGAGCGCTTTCCACTGGGGTCGGTCATTGAAGGCAGGATTAAGAAGGTGACCGATTTCGGCATCTTTGTTGCGATCGAGGAGGGCATTAACGGGCTTGTACATGTCTCCGACATGTCCTGGACGGATGAGATAAAAACGCCCGCCGAGTTTTACAAGAAGGGGGATACCGTTCAGACCAAAATTTTGGATATTGACAGGGAAAACCAGCGCGTCAGGCTGGGCATCAAACAGCTTACGCCGCATCCGTGGGAAAAGATTGCCCAAACTTATCTGCCGGGGTCAACCGTAACCGGCAAGGTAATTAATGTTACGAATTTTGGCGTGTTTGTGGAAATCGAGGAGGGGATTCAGGGGATGGTGCATGTCTCCGAGATTCCTTCTAAAAAAGGTGAAGATCCGCTGGATCGGTTTGAACCGGGACAAACCATTGAAGCCCGCGTTACCGAGGTGTTGCCGGAGGAGAAAAAGATCCGCCTGACATTAAGAGAGGGGCCGAAGAAAAAGGGTGAGCTCGGCGAGGCGTTAAAGCAGAAAATACAGGAACAGGACGAGGAGAAGCCTGGGTAAAAATTTCCTCAGAATTCTCATTTCGAGCGGCAGCGAGAAATCTTTAACAAACAAGATTTTTCGTCACCTTCGTTCCTCGGAATGACAGCAAAACAACATACTGGAATATTAATATATATAGTTAAATTGTTTGGAAAGTCTATACAACATGGCCGTTAATGGTAAATGCGATGTAGCGGTGGGCTTTAGCCTGCCATTTGCAAAAGCGGCCGCCGCATCAAACCGCGTCCACTGGAAGGCTGAAGCCTTCCGCTACATAGATAGTGCAATCTTCGTTAAACAGCTGAGAACCGTGTGCCTTATTTTCCGTCCGTAAAGCGAAATACCGGCCGGGCGGCCGGGCCGTCCGAATATTTATCCCCGGGAAAAATGCGGGTACCGAGTTCTACGGGCTTTCCGATGAGATCCAGATCAGCCCGCGCCGGGTCCATATCGTATAGGTTCCCCATGATCCAGGGCCCTTCTTCGAGCTCAACCAGCACGATGATATAGGGGGCCTCGTTTTCCCGGCCTTCCGGGGCAACGTAGATCGTGGTATAGGTCGTGATCTTTCCCTTACCGGTTAACTCAACCACTTCAAGGTCAAAGCCCGTGCAATTTCTGCAGCTCATCTGCGGCGGGCAGGTGATAGCGCCGCAGGCCTTGCATTTTAGGCCCATCAGTTTGTTTTTCATCAGCGCCTTATGGTAATCTTTAAAAGAAAGTTGGTATTCCATGGTCTCCTCCTGGGTTGCAGTCGGTTTTTTTGCAAGTAAACGGATAATCGGGTGGCCTTCGTTTAAACATTTGTCTGAAGCACCAGGTTGCTGATAATGCCGTCACCGCCTAAAGTATCCACCAATCCGATCTTGGCGCCTTCCACCTGCCTTGCCTCGCTCGCCATATCCCCTCTTAACTGGCGGGCCACTTCACAGGCCTGAGAGGCGCCGGTGGCGCCGATCGGGTGGCCTTTTGCCTTCAGGCCCCCGGAAATATTGATGGGAATTTTGCCTCCGATCTTTGTCTCGCCTTTCTCCCAGAGCTCTCCGGCTTTGCCGTTTTCAGCAAAGCCCAGGTTCTCTGCCGCAATCAGGCTGGCGATGCTGAAGCAGTCGTGGAGTTCGCAAAGGTCGATATCCTGGGGGCCGACCCCGGCCATGTCATAGGCCTGTTTTACTGAAACCTCGCGGGCCCGTATCCGCGGTAAAAATGGGGCTTGCGCGCTCAGCCGGGGGGAGGAGGCCTGGCCGACGCCGGTGATGTAGACGGGCTTATCGGTCATTTTTTTGGCCTTTTCTTCAGAGGCCACCACAAGGGCGGCCGCGCCGTCGGAGAATGGGCAGCAGTCCAGCAGGCGCAGGGGTGAGGCCACCATAAACCCTTTTGAAACCTGTTCAGCCGTTACTTCCTTGTGTTTGAACTGGGCATGCGGGTTTTTGGTGCCATAAAAATGCGACTGCACGGAGACCATTGACATCTGTTCCCGCAGCCGTTCCATGGGCACGTCGTACTTGGCCGAATAAAGATTGGCCAGCAGGGCGAAAAAGCCCGGGAAGGTAATTCCGGCCGGAAACTCATATTTCCCGTCGCTGCCCATGGCAAAGGTGCGGGTAGCCAGAGGCGTACCCATTGCCGTCGCCTTTTCCGTCCCGCCCACCAGGACCACATCATAAAAACCCGAGGCCACCCATATGAAAGCGTCCCGGATGGCGAGCGTGGCTGACGCACAGGCGCCTTCGAACCGGGTCGCCGGTATATGGTGACATCCCAGCTCATTGGCGATATAGGATTGGATCATTCCCTGACCCTCGGCGAAATCGCCGAATACATTGCCGCAATAAAGGGCCTGGATATCCTTGGGGGTGACCGAGGCCTCTTCCATGGCCTCGGTACCCGCCTCACAAAACATTTCGACTTCCGTTTTCGGGCCGTCAGACACGAAGTCTGTGTGCCCGGTACCCACGATGGCAACTTTTCTCATGGTTTCATCTCCTTGAAGACAAGTTTTTCAAACGCGACCGTTTGGTAATCTGGTTTTTTTAACGGGCCTGCATGCGAATAGCCGAATCCAGCCGGATGGTCTCGCCGTTTAGGACCGGGTTGGCAAGGATGGCTTTGACCATTTGCGCAAATTCAGATGGCTTCCCAAAGCGGGATGGGAATGGCAGCTGATTTTCCAGAGAACTGCGGACTTGTTCAGACAGCGCCGCGAACATCGGCGTATCGAAAAGCCCCGGGGCGATGGTGACCACGCGGATGCCATGTTCGGCGAATTCCCTGGCTATTGGAAGCGTCATGCCGACGATCCCTGCCTTGGATGCGGCATAGGCGACCTGGCCTACCTGACCCTCGTAGGCGGCGACCGATGCCGTGTTTATGACGATGCCCCGCTCCCCCTCTTCATTCGGGTCATTGTTGATCATGTGGGCGGCGGCCAGCCGGATCACATTGAACGTACCCACCAGGTTGATCCCTATGGTTTTGTTGAATTTATCCAGGGGCATGGGGCCTTTTTTGCCGACGACCTTGGCCGGGATGCCGATGCCTGCGCAATTGACCACGCCATTAATGGCTCCGAAGCTATCCAGAGTTTTCTGGACGCCGTCTTGAACCGAGGCCTCATCCGAAACATCCGTATGGCAATAAATCGTCGAACCGCCCAGCTCTTTGGCCAGCGCCGCCCCATTTTCATCAGCCAGGTCAAATATGGCGGCATTGCCGCCTTCCTCAACCAGGGCCCGGACGGTTGCCTCTCCCAGTCCGGATGCGGCGCCTGTTACGATAAACGTGTTTGCCTTGACCTGCATTTTAACGCCTCCTTTCTTGAAATCGTGTTAAATTATATCCCTAACGGCGTTTCAGTGCGGCTAAAAGCTCCTTCAACGGCAGCGTGTTGACCACATCTTTTTTGGTCAGCCAGCCGCGGCGGGCCTCAGTGACGCCGTTTTGCATATAACTAAGATTGTCCGCGCTGTGCGCGTCAGTTGAAATTGCGAGTTTGACGCCGTGTTCGGCGGCGGTCTTGCAGTAGCTATGCGGAAGATCCAGCCGCTCGGGCTGCCCGTTTAATTCGATAATGACGCCGCGCGCCCGGGCAGCTCCAATAATAGCATCCAGGTCAATATCCATGGGGTCGCGCTTGTTAAGGAGCCGCGCCATTGGATGGCCGAGAATGTTACAATAAGGGTTATCCATGGCCCGAATGATCCGTTCCGTCTGTTTGTCTCCGGTAAGGCGCTGCTGGTAATGCACCGAGCAGACGGTTAAATCAAGTTCCTTTAAAACCGAGTTTGAAAGGTCCAGGGTGCCGTCTGTAAGGATATCCACCTCCATGCCTTTAAGAAGCGTGATGCCATCAGTTTTTTCATTTATTCTGTCGATTTGGGCCATATGTTCCCGGACTTGCTTTTCATTCAATCCCCCGGCCATGGCCACCTGCTTTGAATGCTCGGTGATGGCGATGTACTCATAGCCAAGATTTTTGGCCGCCTCGGCCATCTCTTCCAGGCTGTTTTTGCCGTCGCTTCGGGTCGTATGCAGATGCAGGTCGCCGCGAATGTCTGAAGCCTTGATCAGGCGGGGTAGGGCGCCGTTTCGGGCGGCCTCGATTTCCCCCATGTTTTCCCGGAGTTCGGGCTCAATATAGGCCAGTCCCGCCTCTTTATACACGGCCGTTTCAGTCTCTCCGGCGATCCGGTCGTCGTTTCTGTACACCCCGTACTCGTTGATTTTTAATCCCCTTTCAACGGCCAGTTTGCGGACCGCCACGTTATGGGCTTTCGAACCGGTGAAGTAATGAAGCGCCGCCCCGTAGCTCACTTCAGGAACAATCCGCAGATCCACCTGAAGCCCGGATCGGAGGTGGACCGAGCTTTTGGTTTGGCCATGGGCATCAATCCGTGCGACATCCTCGAATTCGACGAATGCCTTCATAAGGCCTTTTTCATAGCCGCGTCTGCAGGTAACCAGGATGTCGAGATCGCCCACGGTTTCCTTCCCGCGCCGAAAGCTGCCGGCAACCGTCACCCGCTTAACGCCCTTTTGACTCTTGATATGGGCTTCAAGGGATGCGGCGACCGGCTTGGCATCGCCCAGGAGGATACGTTTTGCGGCGGCTTTTTTTAACCGTCCGAGGGAATCGAGAATATTTTTTTCGGTCTTTGCCCCGAATCCCTCAAGGCTGGCGATTTTTCCGGCCTCAGCCGCGTTTTTCAGCCCATCTATGGTGGCGATCCCCAGTTTATGGTATATCGCCGAGACCTTTTTGGGGCCCAAGGCCGGGATCGCCAGCAGGTCCAAAAGGGATGCGGGCAGTTCGGCCTTTAATTCTTCAAGATATTGCAGGTTTCCGTTGTCTATGATCTCCTTTATTTTTTTGGCCAGGTCCTTGCCGATGCCCCGGAACTGGGTGAGATCCTGTTCCTCCTGGACCCGTTTATGCATTTGCTCGCTCATGCCTTCAACGAGCCGGGCGGCCTCCCGGTAGGCACGGACGCGAAATGGGTTCTCCCCTTTGATCTCCATCAGATCGGCGACCTGGCTGAAAATATCGCTGATTTCTTTATTTTGAACAGTCATTCTATGCCGTTAAAGAATCCTTTTGCTATAATAGTGCCCGTTTGTCGCTGCCTATGCAACCCCGGTGCTTCCACAGACGTCGTTTTGGCGGTGCTATGTTTTTGACATGTTAAATCAATAAATTATATTTTATTATGTAACATGGTTCGGCTGAGCGGGAAATATTTATCTCTAAATTATATCATTATATTCGGGAAAGGAGAAGATGCGATGCGGATACTTCACTTATACTATTCATCCACGGGAAACACGCAGAAGGTGGCAGAAACAATTGATAATACATTGGATAACTTGGGCCATCGGGTGGATTCCATATCTGTCGGCAAAAATACCGAAGCGGTCGATGTGCTTGATTATGACTGGGTATTTGTGGGCTCCGGTGTCTATGAATGGCTGCCGGGCAAATCGATGCAGGATCTGTTCGGAAAACTGCGGCGCAAATATGTGGAAGACGGGGAGATAAAGCCCGGCTCGCCCAAGCGGCCGGATAAAAAAGCCGTGGTCTATTGTACCTACGGCGGGGTCCATACCGGCATCAACGAAGCGGTGCCGGCGGTGAAATATATGGCGCAGCTCTTCGACCATCTCGGCTTTCTTATTCTGGATGAATGGTATGTCGTGGGTGAATATGTGCCGGAAAAAATGGCCCCCTTCTCTGAGAAAGGCCGGATGGGTGATATCCGCGGCCGTCCCGATGCGCATGATTTAAACGCGGTTACAGAGCGGGTGAAGGCGATATTAAATGTCTAAATTTTCGCTGAAGGCTTTAAAAGGGATTTGTATTTTTATCGCATTTGACATATTTTAACATCAACAGGGCCCAATTATTTAAATTCAAAGCATAGGACAGCTTTTTAGTGGGTGGTTTTATGATGGAGTTTGTGGGGTGGCAGTTCTTAGGCAATTCGGTGGGGCAGTGGGGGACGGCGCTGGCCGTCCTGATTATTTTAAACCTTTTTTTCAACCTGGTGAAACGCTGGCTGGTCAGACGATTCGAAGCCGGCCGGATGTTTATTAAGGGCGGCTTAGCCGAAGGGCTGGCAGAAATATTTCGGCGGACCAAGCGCATCGTGCTGTTTTTTGTGGCCCTGTATTTGGCCTGCTTTTGGCTGGCGCTTCCCTTGAAGATAAAGACGCTCATTGAATCGGTCGCCTTCATAGCGGTGGTGATTCAAGTGGGCCTATGGGGGCACAGCCTCATCTACATCGGGCTTAAGCAGTATGTGGGCCGAAAGGTAGAGGATCCCGCCACAAGTTCCGGGGTGACGGTGATGAGTCTGTTCGGCCGTTTCGTGTTGTGGTCGTTTGTCCTGCTCGTCATTTTGGAAAATGTGGGGGTAAACGTCACCACCCTGATTGCCAGCCTTGGTGTTGGCGGCATCGCGATCGGGCTTGCCACGCAGAATATACTGAGCGATCTGTTTGCCTCCCTGTCGATTCTTTTGGACCGGCCGTTTGAAGTCGGTCATTTTATTATTGTGGGCGAACAGTTGGGAACGGTTGAGAGAATTGGACTGAAAACGACCCGCCTGCGCAGTCTGAGCGGTGAGATGCTGGTATTTGGCAACAATGACCTGCTTTCGAGCCGAATACACAATTATGCGCATTTCTGGGAGCGCCGTGTCGTCTTTTCTTTCGGGGTGCTTTATGAAACCCCGTCTGAAAAGCTTAAAAAGGTTCCGGGGATAGTGCGCGGGGTTATCGAAAAGGTCGAGCAGGCCCGGTTTGATCGGGCCCATTTTAAGGAATTCGGTGATTTTTCATTGAATTTCGAAGTCGTGTATTACGTGCTGAGCCCCGATTATACGGTTTATATGGATATCCAGGAAAAGATCAACCTGGGGATTTTCGAGGCATTTGAAAAAGAGGGGCTCGGCTTTGCCTTTCCCACCCAAACCATCCATATCGCCAGCCAGCCCTCTGGGAATGTGGTCACGCGCCCGGCGTGAGGCGGGGGGGAGCTGGCCCGCTCCTCTGCCAAGTCATTTCGCTTATTTTTTGGCGAGCCGGCCGGCGCCAAGAAAAAGGCTGCCATTGATAAATATGGCCATGCCGATGACAAGCATCATGGTATGTTTGAAAAACACCCGCGGCATGATGTAATAGGAGACATCATGGGGGCTATTTTTCCACAAGGCATTGCCAAACAGCAGCTCGTGAAAGATATCGCGCCAAAAGTAGCCGAAGAAAGGCAGGATCCCGCAAAGGCAGAGCAATAAAATGATATTTCCGATGCCTGCCCGGCGAACGGTTTTTGCGCGGAATAAAAGAATCAACAAGCCGCCTGCCACAATGACTGCAAAGAAAAGATGATCAAAAATGCGCCTGACCTCTTCAAGATGCCGTCTCTCCTTTAATGTCCAGTCCGAGCCCGACAGCTCGCCGGCGTGACGCATGTAGGCCACCAGCTCATGGATCCGCTCGACGGCTTTTTCGTCGCCGAACCGTTCACACCGGTCATGCCAGTGGCAGTTGATTTCATACCAGAACGGAAAATAGAGGACACCGAAAATGGGGATATAAACGGACAGGTATAGGAGGCAGAGGCCAAGGAGTAATTTTTGCCCCCATCTAAGCGGCAGCGGCCATTTTTTTGGTTTGTCGGAATCGCAAGATATCATGGGCCCATTCGGCTTTTTTCGTTTTTTTCAGGTCAATTGCGGTTTTTACGAGACCGCGATTTGACGGCCATTAAAAAATAAAAAAGGGCAGCGTCTGCGGACGCTGCCCTTCTAACTTATGGACGGACACTAGGTAGCTTTATTTATATGGGTAGACACAAAAGCCTACATCATCTCAGCCTGTTCGGGATGAAAGACATTGACCTCCTGAAGATCCTCGCCGAGATACTCCCGCTCATTGGGCCCAAGTATTCCCATGGATAGGGCCATAAGCGTCCACAAGTGTACAGCGTGGTATTTGGCCTCATAAAACTCCGAGAGATCATGAACCTGCGCATGGCAGTTATGGCAGGCGGTAATGCAGTAATCGGCATCGGTTGCCACGATCTGCTCATGCTTAATCCTGCCGAATTCCCGGCGCTGCTCATGGTAGCCGGCCTGCAGGGTACCGCCGCCGCCGCCGCAGCAGAAGTTGTTGGACTTGTTGGGCGTCATGTCAATAAAATTTTCTTCCCCGACAATGGATTTGACCACGAACCGGAGATCGTCTGCGACGGGGTCGCCGTAGCTTTTTCGGATAATCTGGCAGGGGTCCTGAACCGTAAATTTGATCCTGCGCTCCTTATTCCAATCCGAGTTGACCACGAGCCGACCCTCCCGGATCCATTTGGCATAGTATTGATAGATGGATGCAATTTCAAGATCGTCAGTGTCAATACCGAATTTTCGCACTCCTTCCAGGACTGCGTAGGTGACGTGCCCTCATTCGGTGTTGAGGTATGTTTTACACCCCAACGATTTCGCCTGATTGATTGACATGGCGACGGTATTTTTCCAGGCTTCGTCATCGGCGAGGAACATGCAGTAGTTCTCGCCTCCCCAGCCCTTGCTGCCATAGGTCCAGTTAATGCCGGCGCTGTGAAGAATTTTCCACAGGGGGACCATTTCATCCGGCTCGGTAACGGGCTCTCTGGAATTCTGGTTCAGAAAAAATTCTGCCCCCTCTTTGTCAATAGGCGCATCCATATCCTTGAATTCCGGTTGGGCCTCCCGGTATTCATCCAGAAGATCCTCGACCACAAATGAAAAATCATCCGGTGATGCCCCCATGGCGCTGCAAGAGTCATTTCTGAGGGCCATATCACAGCTATTGATAAGCCCCTTTGGTCGTTCCTCCCTTGGCCAGCTTTGCCGTGCGTAATAGACCAGCCGGGGAATATCGATTTTCATCGGGCAGACATAAATGCAGCGCTGGCACATGGTGCAGTGCCACACCCAGGGGGTCGAGGTGATCTCTTCATCCAACCCCAATGCCGCCATGCGAAGAAATTTTCGCGGATCCATACCCTCCAGTCCGGTGGCCGGACAGCCCGAGGAGCATGCGCCGCACGTCAGGCAAAGGTTTAGATTCCCGCCGTCCGGCAGAATCTCCTTTACCTTATCCATAAAGGTGCTTTCTTTTTTCCCGCCGAGTTTAATTGCAGCCTCTCCCATATGGTTTATCCTCCAATTATTCTATAGATCCGGCTGACCTGTTATTCAAGAATCCGCAGGGCCAGCGCAATAGATGATTATTCTTTAATCATATGCTTGCAGACATTAAAGTTTACTCTAACCAATCCGTTTTTCCATTTCAACAGCAATTTTAGCAAAATCGGGGGCCATATTCGATGCCAGCGTCACAAATTCAAGCCGGTTCTTATCGATTCCGGTTTCCTCGAGCATTTGATAGGCGTTGTTGATCCGCCACCGGGCAAACGTGGTGCCGGTTTCGGATTTGCAGTTGCCGGGGTGGCAGGCCATGACCAATACCCCGTCGGCGCCTTCGATGAAGGCTGACAAAACATAGTGGATATCCACTTTACCGGCACAGGGGACCCGAATCAGACGCAGCCCCTTGGGCAGATTGTAGTGAAACAGATCGGCCGTCCGACCGGCTTCAAGGGCGGAGTTTTCACAGCAGAAGGCAAGGATTTTGGGATCGCCGTTTTTGATGCCCGAAATTTCGGTTCGGATTTGCTCAAGCAGCTCATCATCCGAATATCCGGTAACCTGGATAGCCTCCTGCGGGCACTCACTGGCGCAAATACCGCAGGCTTGGCAGGCAACCGGCGAGATAACCGCCTTGTCATCCCAGTAAATCGCCCCGTGAGGGCAGCACCGGTAGCAGGTCAGGCAGGTGACGCATTTTTCCCGGTCCACCACGGCGCAAAACTTCGGGACTTCTTTGGTCCCGTCGCCCAATAGCTGTTTGATATCAAGGACGGCGTTTTCCACATCCGTCCAAGTATCGGAAAGGTCTTGTATATCACGGGTGGAGCCGATCACATAGATGCCCTCGCGATTCGAGTGAACCGGAAAGCGGTGGACGTTGTCCGTTTGAAGGAACCCCATGGGCCCGAGATCGATGCGAAGTATGTCGGCCAGTTCGGAGTTTACCTGGCCAGGGGTCATGGCCTCTTCAATAACGAGGTAATCCGGTTCGGCTTCAATATCGGAGCGGATCACCGGATCATGGAGTAGGATCGCCGGCCCGTCGTTTTGCTGTTTGATCTCCGGGGGTTGAGTCGATTTGAAGTAGATGGCCCCCGCATCCCGGCCGGCCTTGTAGAGGCGTTCCAGATTGTCGCCGGCCACCTTGATATCATTGATGTAGACATAAGCCGTGGCGTTCTTGCCGGCTTCCTCAACGGCAAGCACGCTGTCCAAAATCCGCTTCATCAAGAGCGGGTTGCCGTCCTGGGCGAATCCCGCAAGGAAGGCGACGGTTTGTTTGTCTTTGTCCAATTTTTTCTTGAAGTCGGCAGAAGAGAGTTTCTCCTCAAAATCGGACAAGGAGATTACCCTGTCGGAAAGATCCAGACCGTAAATATGGTTCAGCGGGGTGGATACGATATCTGTCGCCACGACTATCGCACCGACCTTTTTCTCAATCTCCGTACCGTCGCTCGTCAGCCGGATGGTAAAGTCGCCGGGAACTCCGGCCGCCGTTTTTATACGGGCTTCCGGCAGAAATTCGACGCGGCTGTTCGCCTTGACAGCATCTTTCAGGCCATCCAGGGAATTTTGAAAATCCGGTTGAAGGCCGAATAGAGAAGACTGGCCCGGCGTGCCGGCGTCCTTCTGGTCTGCCAGAATAACGCGATACCCGGTCTCGGCAATCGAATCGGCTGCTTTCAGCCCTGTATATCCCCCGCCGATGACCAGCACATCCGTTGCAATTTCTATTTTTTCCATTTCACGGGTATTTTTTGCTGTTGTCATTGGGTCACCCCCAGATATTTCAGGACTTCACCGGCAGCATGGCCGGCCTGTGCCATAGAGCCCGGGATGCTATTCGGACCGCTGGCGGTGCCGGCGACAAAAATGCCGTTCTGTGAAGTTAATGTTTGGTTAAGCGCGTCGTTATGGTCGATAAATCCGTCCTGGTCCAACTCGATGCCAAGAAGTTTTGAAATGGCAGGATTCTCCGAATTCGGCATAATGCCGATAGAGAGCACCACGAGGTCGAACGTTTCCATTACCGTGGTACCCTCGGTTTCATCGAAGCGCCTGAGGCTCAGCCGATCATTGTCTTCGCCGAAGATATCCACCGGTATGCTGCGGATAAACCTGAAATCAGACTTACAGGTTTGGTAAAATTCCGGAAAATTCTTGCCGATATTCTGAATATCCATATAAAAAATCGTGATATCCATTTCCGGGGATTGGGTCTTTATCGATTGGGCGGATCGGAGCGCGTACGGACAGCATACCCGGGAGCACCAGAGGTGGCCCAGTCGTTCATCGCGGCTGCCGACGCACTGGATAAAGGCTATTTTTTCAGGCGGCTGCCCGTCCGAGGGTCTTACCAGGGCGCCATGCGTCCGTTTAATCCGCTCCATGTCCAGGCCGGTGATTACATTGGCATGTTCGGCGTACCGATAGGTGGGTTTCTGGTTCGGATCAAACGGTTCAAAACCGGTGGCCACAATCAGGGCGTCCACGCCAAGGGTTTCGGAAGTCGCCTTGGCATCGACAGAGATCGCCCCTTCGGGACAGACGGAAGCGAAGAAGTCCCGATGGCTTTGGATGCCTTCAGCCGTAATGGCGTATAAAGGATGGTTGTTTTTTGAATAGCCGCGTAATACGGCCCCCTTCTCCGGTGATTTTTCGTAACAGAGGCCGCAATTGTTGCATCTTTCCGGATCGATGAAAAATGGCCCTTTTTTGAGTTTTGCCGAAAACTTGTTGTTTTCTGAGGAAACGGCCTCAACCGTTGTTGAGAGATGGAACTCGATGTTTGGGGTTTCAGTGGCCTCTTTCAGGGTTTTCTCAACGGAACAGGCGCCGCATTGGAGACATTCAGTGCTCGCTTTACAGGTATACCCGATGGCATAGCCGCCCATAAAGCTCGACTTTTCTATCAAATGGACGTTGACCCCGAATTCGGCCAAATCTCTGGCCGCTGTCAATCCGGCGATTCCGCCGCCCATTATCATGACTTGTTTTTCTTCCATTTCTTATCGAATTCTCCTTTTTGTCCTGGTGGCTGACGTGCGGATAGGATGTTTATCCCATCTATCGCGTCCCGCGTCCCAGGTATAATCGGTTGCCGTTTATACTTCGGGTCTCGGTAACATGCCCGCCTGTTCGGCGATTTCCGGAACCCGATGCTCCCATTCGATGGCCATGAGGTGAATGCCGGAAATTCCCTTCATCTCCTTGAATTCCTGGATTTGCTCGCAGGCCATGGCAATACCTTCTTTCCCCTGCTTTTTCTTCTCAACGCCTTTTAAGCGGTTGATCACTTCATCCGGAACATCCATGCCGGGAACCTTGCTTTTCATGTACCTTGCCATACCAAGGCTTTTCATGGGGGTGATACCGGCCAGAATGTAGACTTTTTCGGTCAGTCCCATGTCCCTTGCCCGCTTGACCCATTCACGCATTTTCTCCATATTATAGATGCACTGGGTCTGGATGAAATCCGCGCCCGCATTGATCTTTTTGGCCAGCCGGTAGACGCGCCATTCAAATGGCTCGGCAAACGGGTTGGCGGCGGCGCCGATGAACATGCGCGGCGGCTCGTCGACCTCCTGGCCGTTGATAAATTTTCCGTCCCGCATGCCTTTGACGGCCTGAATCAGCTGCATGGAGTCAATATCAAAAACCCCCTTACACTGGGGATGGTCGCCAAACTGCTGGTGGTCGCCGGACAGGCAGAGAATATTCCGGATACCCAATGCGTAAGCCCCCAGGACGTCCGCTTGCATGGCCAACCGGTTTCTGTCCCGGCAAACCATCTGGTAGTTCGGCTCCAGTCCCTGCTGGATCGCAAGGAGGCTGGCGCCCCAGCTTGACATTCGGACGACGGCCGTCTGGTTGTCCGTAATGTTGACCGAATCCACTACGCCCTTGAGCGGTTCGGCTTTTTTCTGGATGGCCTCCAGGTTTGCCCCCCGCGGGGGGCCAAGCTCTCCGGTAAACGCAAAATGTCCGGCACTTAATATTTTTTCCAGTTTACTTCCAGATTTCATGGCTATATCCTTTTTCCTGAGTCTGTCTTTTTTCTGTGCGCTATTTTTCCGATTCGTAGCGCTCTTCGTAACCCGGTTGAATCAATGTCTGGGGTTTTTGGTTCCGCCAGTCGTTTGCCGGACAGATTTCGATAATCTTATCGAGCCGTCCTTGTCTGGCCAGACGTTCGTATATCATATGCCAGGCACAGGGCTGATTGGGGTCGACCTCGCAGCTGGATCCATTGGTCCCGCCGCAGGGGCCGTTAAGCAGGCTTTTGGCGCACATGGTAACCGGACAGATACCGGCGGTCATGCCGAGCACGCAGTTGCCGCAGGCTTTGCATCGCTCTTCGTACCAGCCCACATCCTGGTTGACGCCGATAAACGTGGTATTTACGGCGGGAAATACAGGGGTGTCCGGAAACCGTTCGGCCAGAAACTGAATCCCGGCGCCGCAGGCCATTGACAGCAGCGCCTCGTATTGCGGTACGATATCGTCGAGTTCGCTCAAAAACTCCCGGTCGCACTGGCGCTGTACAGTCGCCTCGCCGAATTCCGCAGGCTCTTTTTCAGATTTTTGGCTCAGTCTGAGCTCGTCAGCCAATATTCCGACTTCCTTTTCCCCGCCGGCCAGGCATACCGCGACACAGGTGCCGCAGCCCACCACAAGGACTTTTTTGTATCCCTCAATCAATTCTTTGATTTCTTCAAACGGCTTACGTTTGGCAACGATCATGAGGCAACCCTCCTGAATGAATACAATTTCTTCATAATAAAAAATAAAAATACAAAAAGATTAAATTTATGACATGAATAATCTGATAAAGTCAAGCAAAGTTAAGGGAAAATTTTTAGATTATCCGTTGGATAAGCCGGATTTTGATTAATTGGCAATGGTTATGGGTATATACCCATAAACGAAAGGCCATTAATTTGCCTCCATAGTGTTTATGTAATTGACAGGCATAGCCATACTGACATAAATTATCACAACTTTGACAGTCTCGTAAAAAGTCAGTTTAGAGATGGCAAAGTAAAAAGTTCAAGATCAAGGCGCGCAAAATCCCGAGGAATGCAGCGTACTTAGCTGTACGTGAAATTCCGAGGGATGGAAGCGCAACACAGATATTGGACTTTTTACGAAGCCATCAACCATAATTTTTAAAACCTGGCTTGTTGGAATTCACCAAAAAGATCCCGGAGCACGTCGCAAATTTCCTGCAATGAAGCGTTGTTCCGGACGCACTCGCAAATATCCGGCATCAGGTTTTTGTTTTCATCCCTGGCATGTTCTTTTAATGCGGCCAGCGTGGATGAGACGGCCTTGCCGTCCCTTTGCCTTTTCAGTTCCGCCAGCTTTCGTTTTTGCCTGTCTTCCGCACTTTTCAGCAGTTCCGGATCGTACGTGGCCTCAACGACCCGGTTGACATTTACATCCATTTCATTCTCACCGGTAAAGCAGTTGACGCCCACAACAAATTCTTCCTGGCTCTCGATTCGCTTTTGCCTTTCATAGGCGCTCTTTGAGATCGCCTTCTGCATGTAGCCGCTTTCTATGGCGGCTACGGCACCGCCCATGTTTTCGATTTTTTCCATTTCAGCCAAACTTTTCGCCTCAATTTCATCGGTTAGGGATTCCATAAAATAGGAGCCGGCCCACGGATCATTGACGTCTGCCACTTTGGCTTCATAAATAAGGATGCGCGTGGCATCGAGCTGAAGCTGCACGGCCTCCTGGCTGTGCCCCAGCCCTAAAGGTTCGTCAAAGGGCGGGAAAACGCCCGGCATGCCGCCGGACATGCCGGCGGCCATTCCGCCGACGACCGCCCGCGTCAAATTGTTAAGGGTGCGCTGCAGGGTGGTTGAAGAGCATCCGATATGGGCGGTAATCGGTTGACGGATCATCATGCTTCTTGGGTTTTCCGCATTAAACCGTTCTTTAAGAAGGCGCGCATAGATCCGGCGGGCCGCGCGCTGTAAGGCGATTTCCTGGTAAATCTCCATGCTGCCGCCAAATGCATTAAAGGTAAACTTGGGGGCAAAGCTGTCCACCGCCAGGCCGCCGTCAATCCCCGCCTGTATATATGCGGTTGCATTTGACATGGAGAAGGCCAGGTCCTGAACACGTGTCGCCCCGGCTTCCCGAATGTGATAACCGCCCATGCTGTTGATGTTGAGTTTTGGCATATGCTGGGTACAGAATACACAGATGTCGCGAAAAAGCCGGAGAGAATGCTTTGGCGGATATATATAGGTGCCGCGGGCAATATATTCTTTAAGTATATCATTCTGTGGGGTCCCGCGCAGCTTCTCAAGAGGGATTCCCCTTTTTTCGGCAAGCACCGCGTACATGGCGATAATGATCGCTGCCGGGGCATTGATGGTGAAGTTTGAAGGGACCCGGTCAATTTCAAGATCACCCGTATACGGCTCATAGATCGTGGCAAAATCGTTGAAAGCGTCAATGGCGACGCCGACACGGCCGACTTCGCCTTCCGCATAAGGACTGTCTGAGTCATATCCACACTGGGTGGCCAGATCAAAAGCCATGTTCGGCCCGCCGGTTCTCCCCATGGAATGCATGCGGATCAGGTAGTCCCGGTAATCCTCAGCCGTTCCGAATCCCCCGTATTTACCGACGCCGCTGGCGGCCCCCCAATCCGGCCGATAGCCCATTTTAGCGGCGTCTTCGGCATATGCCCGCCAGTAATCAAAAGGGTTGTTGCCCGCGGTGAAAGGGTACTGACCGGGGAATCCGACTTTTTCCAGGAAGTTGAAGTTGTCAACGGCAAGCGGGGAATAAAAGCGGGTGGGGCTTTTCGACAGGTTAAACCGGCCCACCCGCTTATCAAGGACATTTTTTTTCCATTCCGCTTCGGCATATTCGATGTTTTTCAAGCGTTTTTTATTGTCTGACATAAATCTGTTCCCAGGCATTTGAGGATTTGACTGACCCTGATGGCTTCGTAAAAAGTCCAATATCTGTGTTGCGCTGCATCCCTCGGAATTTCACGTACTCCTATGTACGCTGCATTCCTCGGGATTTGCGCGCCTTGATCTTGAACTTTTTTCTTTGCCATCCCAAAATCGACTTTTTACGAGATTGCCAACAATGGGGTAAGCCGCTGAAAAATTTATACTAATCAGGTTGAGCGGGTGATAAAATTCGCGATTTCGGATACCGGCGTTCCGGCTGTAAACACTTCTCGAACCCCCATCTTTTTTAATGAAGGAATGTCTTCATCCGGCACAATGCCGCCAATAATTACCATGACATCCTCCGCTCCCGCGTTTTTCAAGCCGTCGATAACTTTTTGGGACAAAGACAGGTGGGCTCCGGACAGGATCGAGAGACCGACGACATCCACATCCTCCTGGACGGCCGTATTGACAATTTGGGCTGTGGTCTGCCGCAGCCCTGTGTAAATCACCTCAAAACCGGCATCCCGCAGGCCGTGCGCCACAACATGGGCCCCCCTTTCATGTCCATCCAGCCCCGGTTTAGCCATCAGCACCCGCATTTTTTTCCCCTCATTCATCCCCTGCCTCCCAACTCCCTGATTATTTTCTACCCAAATTAGGACTTGTTCAGTATGAATAATTAGTAGGTATGCAATTAAAATGCCAAGAATACTGGATCAATATAACTTACTGAAATAAAAAGATTTATAAAAAAAGAAGAAGGGGGTGAACATCAAAAGGAAGAGAAAACTGGGTAGGCATGTCTACCCAGTTGGATCATGATGATCCACTTGAAGGGATAACAGGGACACAGCGAGAGGTATCGGGAGGAAGGCGGTTTCCGACCGCAGGGCTTGCTTTCTGCAAAAATTTCGCTTGTTGCGCAAAGAGAGCTTTTACGAGTTCTTTTTGGGCGGGATGAGCACTTCCGGGTTTAGAATCCAGCTGGGGTCCATCCTCTGTTTGATGCCGCCGAGGATTTCACCCATCAGGGCGGGGCGCGACTTTTCATACCACGGCCGGTGGTCCCGGCCGACGGCATGGTGATGGGTGATTGTTCCGCCATTGGCGATAATAGCGTCCGATGCCGCCTTTTTGACGCCGTCCCATTGGTTGATCGCGTCGCCGCGCTTGCCAGGAGCTACTACCGTATAGTAGATCGTCGGGCCGTCTGGATAGATATGGGTAAAACGCCACATCACCAGACCTTTGCCGCAAATCTCATTCAGCGCCGTCTGGGTTGCCGCCTGTACGCGTCCATGAAAGTTATCCAGCCGGTCCCAGGTGACGGCGGTTTCAAAGGTTTCGGTAATGATGCCGCAGCGGGCGAGCACATCTCTCATGTATGGCGCCAAGAGGAAGTTTTCCTTCCACTGCTGGCTGACGTTGGCTTCGGCGGGTTCTTTTGACCGGCTCGTGCGAACCTCCTTGTCATTCCAGGTGCCCTGACATAAACGGCAGATTTCGAGGGAGCGCTGCAGTTTAGCCTCCTGGGGGTGGTCGTGGGATTCGAAGCCCAGGAGCAGAACCGCATGGGTGCCGTCGCTGATACCCATGGAAAAGGATTCCAACGGCGAGATCAGCCGGCAGTTGGCCGGATAGAGGCCGGATTGGCTGATCTGGCGCACCGCATCGATGCCGGCGTTTTCATCCTTGAACCTAACGGATGCGGATGCGCGCATGGTGGGGATGGTCTGCAGACGCAGGGTGGCTTCCGTGATAATGCCGAAAATGCCTTCGGATCCGGTCAGCATCCTGTTGGCATCGGGTCCGTCACCCGTACCCGGAAGTTCCCGGGTTTCAAAGACGCCTTCCGGGGTGAGCATCCGGATGGCTTCTACGAGCTCGTCGATATGGGTATACAGGGTTGCGAAATGACCGCCCGCCCGGGTGGCGATCCAGCCACCCAACGTCGAAAATTCAAAGCTTTGCGGGAAATGCCGTAATGTCAGGCCGTATGCCTTGAGCCCCTTTTCCAGTGCCGGACCGTAAATGCCGGCCTGTATCCGTGCGGTGCGGGGTAAGGGATTGACGGCAATGATTTTGTTGAAATGAAGCATGTCACAGGAAATAGAGCCTTTATATCCGACGGAGCGCGGCTGTTCCACGCCGCCGACCACGCTTGAACCGCCGCCGTAAGGAACCAGGGCGATGGATTGGGAGGCACAGAAATCCATGAGTTGTTGAATATCCGCCTCGGTCCGCGGATAGGCCACATAGTCCGGCGGATTGTCGAACTGTTTGTCAAGCGCCCGCAGCACATCACGAAGCGCCTTGCCAAAGGTGTGTCCGGCGCGATCGAAGGGGGTATCCACACAAAAATGCGCGAGCGGCTCAGGCAGTGAAAAACGGGGCGGGCGAAGAGAAATGTCTTCGATGCGCGGCGGGGGCGTTTCCGCCAGTTCGCTCATTTCGAATACTTCCAAAACCATGGATTTGAAGTTTTGAATAAATGCCTCGGGCAGTTTTTCGTCGGCATACCCCCATCCCCAAAAGCTTCGCCTGGCGTATTCCATTAATTTTTCTCCTTATCGTTTGAAAAAAGGCCCCCAGTTAAACAGTTAAACATTTATGTTACCATTTTCCAACAAATTCCAAAAAGGACAATCTCGTAAAAAGCGGTTTATTCCGCCGCCGCGGTATTTTTGCAGAAAGTAACTCTAAAAAACATCCGCATTGTCATTTCGAGCGGCAGCGAGAAATCTTTAACAATCAAGATTCCTCGTCACTTTCGTTTCTCGGAATGACAGAGAGCTAAGCTTCTGTAATATTAATATATATTTTCAAGTTACTTAGAAGTCGATTTTCGAATGCCCCGTTGTTTTGAATTTTGGTCAGCGGAATAAGCCGCTTTTTATGAGGCCATCAACTTTATGCTGGCAATCTTGGGCAAACTTATGTAAATTTTATCTGTTAGCTTCGTTAAGCATCTCGATTCTCAAGCTGCGCCGCCACGGAACCGTTTCTAAGTAACTTCAACCTAAATTGAGCGTTTCTATTTTTTGAAGGTTTAATTTTTATTTTATTTTCAGGATATTGAATCATTTTTTAATCAAAAAATTTGAAACCCTCCGGGATTTCCAATTTAGGTAAAAGTTACTTTTAGGCCCGGTGCCGCGCCTCGGCCCGATGGCGTTTAATTGTCGGGGGCTTTGAAATGTCGAACAATGGCAGAAACCCAATGACGATCAATGATTTGCGCAAGGAAGTGGAGGCCTGGCGAAAGCAGAAACCCGTGAGCGAGACCGCCCTTTTATTTTTAAAAAGCCCGGTTGACCGTGCGGGGGTCTTAATCTTTTTTGTCATTCTGGTCCTGACCCTTGTGTTCGTACCCGTGTTCGAACTGATCCGGCTGGTGATTTTAAGGCCGATACTCAGCCTATTCCATACCATTGTTGTTCTTATCGCGGCCATTTTTCTGCGCATCACCGCCAGGCCCCTGATTCGTCTGGGCATCAAAGCGATTGAAAATAAAGAGCAAAAAAGGTTTCCCCGGTTTTTTTATAGGCACTTTCCCGGGTTTCTGCGTTTCTTTGTGCGGTGTTTCGGTCCTTCCCTAAAATTTTATTTAAAAATCGATACCAAGGATGTCCGGTCGATCGGCAAGTTTCAGGAATGGGTCGATGATACGCTGGGCGTCGAGGGGATATGGGTCGAAAGCGATGTCAACCGGGCGGTCAGGAGGGAGACATGGTGCCCGTTTGCAGGGCGGGAGATACCCTATGTTTTAAGTGCCGGTCAGGAAAGCAGGGCTTCAAATCCGGGCGAATCCCGTGAAAACGATGCCGCCGAATTCTGCAGCTATTTTATGGCCGGGTGGTTAAATGATTTTGCCCGATACTGTAATCCCGAATTCGAGATCGCGCCGGTCAACCGTATGATTCCAAAAGGCGACGAATTCTGCGAGTTCATATGGCGGCGCAAAAAAGCCTGGTGAGACGGAGAAGCCGATGAATATTTTAATCTCCTATTACTCCAGAACAGGACATACGGGGGAATTGGCGCTTTTGCTGGCCGAGGAATTTTTGGCAAGAGGCCACTCGGTTGATTTCGAGAAAATCGAGACGGTCGAGGTCGACCACCACTGGCCCATTCTATGGCGAACGCAGTGGTACTGGGGATCATTGGCGCTTGGCATTTTGTCAAATACATACCGGCAATATTTCATTAAAAACTATAAAATTCCCGAGGTGGCGCTCAAGCCGCTGGTTCATCCGGATGTGGCCGAATATGACCGCATCTGTATCGGCTCGCCGAAACATACCATCCTGCCGTGTGCCATCGAACGGTATCTAAGGCAAATCGAGGGACTGAAAAACAAAAAGGTCGGCTATTTCGCGACTTGGGCCGGACCGCCGCTGAAGTGTTTCGAGGTGGAGCACCTGTTCCGTCCGGCGGCCGACCGGTTGGAACGGCGGGGTGCCCGACTGGTCTCCATTCTGGCCCTGTCAAGCCTGTACCATGAATATCAGATCATGTTCATCTTCCGGCTTCTTTCAAGGCTTCGCTTTGGCCAACCGGTTGAAAATTTTAGCGTCTACAGTGAATACGGCAAAAAAAACCGGAAATTGTTCTGCGACGAGCTGATCCGGGGGGAATCGGATATCAAGGAGTCAAAAGGATGGCGAAGGGCCTATGACGGCACGGGGATCCCCGCGGTTGCCACGGCAAGCCCTTTGACCACGCTACAATTCATCCGCCGGGGCTATAACCGGTATATATTAAAAAAACCCAACCGCCCTTGAAAAGTCCCGATAATCAAGGATAAGGAGGCCCTATGGCGCGTTTTAACGAAACGCTAAAAAGCGTTCGAAAAACGATTTTGGATCAAGTCCTTGCCGAAGGCATATGTCCGACAAGCAGTCAACTGGCCAGGGAACATGCGTTATCTGAAAATGAGACGGCCCGTGTCTTAAAGGAACTCGAGGCCGGCATCTGTGTGGCGATACAGAACCGGAGCCATGAAAATATTGAATATTTTCAAGAAGAAAAACTTGAAGTGCCGCCCCCGAAGTTAGGCGAGATATTCTATGCCCGGCCCTTTGCCACATTCAAGAACCACTATCCGGTCTGGGTGGACGGCGAGCAGAAGTGGTATGCGGAATGCGCCATTGAGGCATGCGGAATCTCATCGGTTTTTCCAGGCAAAGAGGTCGCCGTTCGTTCCTTGTGCCGGCAAACCAAGGCGCCCGTCGAAATCGTCGGCCGTGACGGCAAGCTGGTCCATTACTCGCCTTCGACGTTACGCGTACACGTCGGTATTCGGATTCGAAACTTTCCCGATGATCCGGTTGGCTGGTGCGACTACAACAGCTTCTTCAGCTCGGAAGAAGCGGTGGATGCCTGGCGGAAAACGCATCCGGGGGTTAAGGGGGTCACCCGGTCCCCCGAGGCCATGGCGGCGTTCATCTCCGAGCTGATCGGCAAGGGACGGCTCAATTATGATTATCAGCCGCGACTGCCGGTGCTCAAGATGGCAATCCAAGGCTACCGTTACGGCCTTACCAAGCAATGGCCGATACTCAAGTACTTTCTCCCGGACCCATTCTGGATGCCCACGCCTTATTTGTTCAGGGAGATGAAACGCCGGGGGTATAACAACCGGTATCTTCGTTTCCCATTGATCTAAAGCTATCCTTCACCCTGACTCAGGACTTTTTTCGCGAACTCAGCTCCGGAAAATCCCAGTAAAAGTATTCGTTGGGCGCTCTTCCGGCGTTTTTTTGCTTTTTTTCGATTTCCTGCTCTCTGAGCTCTATGCGCCGGATTTTGCCGCTGATGGTCTTCGGCACCTCTGTCACGAATTCGATGATGCGCGGGATCTTGAACTTGGCCAGAATCTGGATGGTATGCTGAAATATCTCCAGCGCGAGTTCCCTGGCGGGTTGATAGCCGGGGCCCAATATAATAAAGGCTTTTACCAGTTGATAGCGCTCGGGGTCTGGGCTTCCAACCACTGCGGCTTCCGCTACCGCCGAATGTTCAATCAGCGCGCTTTCCACCTCGAATGGGCCCACCCGGTAGTCTGAGGATTTGATCACATCATCGGCCCGGCCCACAAACCACCAGTAGCCGTCCGCGTCAAAATATGCCCGGTCACCGGTAAAGTAGAAGTTTTCGACAAAGACCTGGCTCATTTTCTCCGGGTTGCCGATATACTCCGTAAAAAGCCCGATGGCCCGCCACCCGTCCAGCCGAACCACGATATGGCCGGTCTCCTCCGGTTTCGTAATTTCCTTGCCCGAATTGTCGGCCAGGGTAACATCGTACATGAAAGAGGGCGCCCCGAATGATCCGAAACGCATTTTCCCCTCCGCCCAAGGGGCGTTTCCGATCATGGCCGTGGATTCCGTCTGGCCATAAAAGTCCCGGACTTCAGTGCCCGTATGTTTCTTCCATTGCTGGATAACCTCCGGGTTCAGGGGCTCCCCGGCGCTCACGGATGAACGCAGGGCGCCCAAATCGAAACGGCCGAGATCCAGGCCGACAAACCCCCGCCAGGCGGTAGGCGGCGCACAGAACGTGCTCACCTTGTATTTGGAGACATAGGCCAGGTATTTGTCGAGGTCCAGAGCGGTAAAGTGAAAGCCCGCCACCGTCGCCCCCATGTTAAACGGCGCAAAAAAGCTGCTCCACGCCCATTTGGCCCAACCCGGAGCGCTCAGGTTGTGGTGCACTTCTCCGGGGCGGATGCCGATCATTACGGCGGTGGACAGGTGGCCGACAGGATATGAGGTTGCGCTGTGGCCGACCTGCTTGGCCAGTCCGGTGGTGCCGGAGGTAAAAAAGCAGATCAGGACATCATTCTTTTTAATTTTGGCCCCTTCGGCCGCCTCGGATTCATTGGCCAGTTCGCTGTAACTGATCCAGCCGTCCGCTTGTCCAAGAACGATTTTAATCTTGGGCGCGGCGCCGGTTATTTTCAGGGCCTTGTCAATGGCCTCGGTCGCGCTCTCATCGGCAACGATACTGTCCGGTGGATAGCTTTCAAACCGGAACTGTAGCTCCCTCACCGTCATGGAGGTGGCGGTAGGCACGTTGATCAGGCCGCCCTTGAGGCAGGCCAGAGTGGCAAACCAGGTTTCGGGAACAATGGGGATCATCATGTACATATTCTCGCCCTGCATGATCCCGTTTTTTCGGAGGAAATTTAAACACCGGTTGCCTTCGGCCGCCACCTCTTTATATGTGAAGCGCCGCTCCGTTCCGGATTCCATATCCGCCCAGATTAATGCCGGTTGATCGCCGCGTTCCTTTACATGCAATCCTTCAAGGATCTCCACGGACCAATTGAAATACTCCGGCAGCTCCATGTGGTTTAGCTTTTCAAAGAAACCCCTGGCCTTCTCGCGGCGTTGATCCATGTCATCCGTAAGATTGATTTCCATTGCTTCTTTGTAAACCTGTTCCATAGACATTGGCGACCTCCCTGTGGCTTGGTTGGGTGGTACAAACTAGGGGTGCGAATCGGATTTTGCTATCGCAGCTTCCATTCCGGACGGCGTTTGTTTAAAAAGGCGTCCACTCCCTCGTGGGCGTCTTCAGTCGTGCACAGCGCGGCAAAATGGTTGTTGACCATTTCATAGGCCTTTTCATATTCCAGATCCGCCATTTGATAGAAAGATTTTTTGCCCAGTTGAACCGCCAGCGGACTTTTCTGGGCAATCTTTTGGGCCAGGGAAAGGGTCTCGTCGGCAAGCTGGTCCTTTGGCACCACCCTGTTGACGAGTCCAATGCGAAGGGCTTCTTCAGCCGTAATTATATCGCCGGTGAGCAGCAATTCGAGGGCCTTTTTGCGTCCCAGGTTCCGGGAAAGGGCAACGGCCGGCCCCATGCAGAAGAGGCCGACATTGACGGCGGTCGCGCCGAAGCGGGCGCCTTCGGCGGCTACCGCCAGATCCGAGGAGGCGACCACGCCGATGCCGTTTGCCACCGCCAGGTCATGGACGCTGGCAATGACGGGAGTCCCCATATTGGCGATATGAAGGCTCATTTTTTCCATATGGTTGACCCAGAAATAGTAATCCAGGCATTTTTTACCCTTCATTTCAGTGACGTCGATACCGGCGCAAAAAGCCTTGCCCTCACCGCCGACGACGATGACCCGGACTTCGGGATCGTTTTCAAAATCGTCCAGTGCGGCGTTGAAATCTTCGGCCAATGCGGAGTTGAAAGTGTTGAGTTGATCGGGGCGGTTAAAGGTGATGAATCCAATGTGTTCCCGGGTTTCCGTTTTAAGGGTTTCGTATCCCATGCTGAAAACCTCCGCTATTTATTTTTTCCCGTTTTTTCCGATCTCCGGGCACTTAACTGACGATCACGCTTTTTTGAACCTGAGAAAAGGGCTTTCTATGAAAAATTATCCCTAAAATTAATATCTATGACACGATTCCATTTCTGGGTCAAGCTGATCGGATTTTCAAAAATTGAGTCGATTTTTGACTTTAATTCTTTATCGATATTTTCTAAATTGACCCTTTATTGTAGACTCGGAAAAGCGTGCCAGATCTGAAAAACTTCAGATCATCACGGGCGACATGCGAAGGGTTCGTCACAAAACAACTTGAACATTTGATTTGTTCTTTTTCCCGTCTTCTTTGTGGCTGCGTCGGTCAAATTGTCTGCCCTCCTCGCGCCTCGAAAACGGAAAAAATTCCGGCGCCAAATTTTTGCCCAACTTATTTTGTGACGAACCCTAAATCGACAAGGAAAGCGGGGAAATCCCCATGAAGTTAAAGCTGCCGGGGTTCTAAAGGGATCGGTATGCCCCAATGGATGGACAATGCCGCCATTACGGCGTCGAAGTTCGTAAACAGCACCAACAGCCATGTATTTTTGACCGGCCGGGCGGGTACCGGCAAAACCACGTTTTTGCGGGATATCAGCCAGCGGACCCATAAAGATACCATTGTTGCAGCGCCCACGGGCATTGCAGCCATCAATGCCGAGGGCGTGACCCTGCATTCCCTCTTTCAGCTGCCGTTCGGCGCTTTTATTCCGGCTGAGCAGTACCCCGGTGAGGCAGCGCCCGACTTTGAGCTAAACAGCCCCCAGAGCCTTCGCCGGCATGTCAAAATGCAGGCCGCCAAGCGTAATATGCTCAAAAAACTGGAGCTGTTGATCATTGATGAGGTGAGCATGCTGCGGGCGGATCTGTTGGACGCCATCGATACGGTGCTCAGATGGATCCGGCGGCGGCCGCATCTGCCATTCGGCGGCGTTCAGATGCTTTTTATCGGCGATCTCCTGCAATTGCCGCCTGTAGTGAAGGACCCGGAATGGCAGATCCTCGCCCAGTATTATAACACCCTGTTTTTCTTCGGCGCCCGGGCGTTGGCGGAAAAACCGCCGGTCTATCTGGAACTCGAGCATATTTACCGGCAAAGCGATGCGGTATTTATATCCGTGTTAAACAGCCTGCGGGATGGAAATCTCGGGGCGCGGGATATCGAACGGTTAAACCGGCATCATCAGCCGGATTTTAAGGCCGCGCCCGGCGACGGCTATGTCTACCTCACCACCCACAACCGCAAGGCCGACCGGATCAACGCGGCGGAACTGCAGAAACTGCCCGGCCAGATTTTTCGGTACCATGCGGCGGTGGAGGGCACGTTTGATGCGCACACCTTTCCCCTGGATCCGGTGCTGACACTTAAAAAGGACGCCCAGGTCATGTTTATCAAAAACGATCCGAGCGGGGAGCAGCGGTTTTTCAACGGTAAAATCGGCCGGGTTGAGGCCCTGCGGGAAGACGGCGTCAAGGTGGGATTTTCCGATGGCAGCCCCTCAGTCTGGGTGGCGTCCTATAAATGGGAGAACAAGCGCTATACGCTGGATAAAAAAACCAATGAGATTAAGGAGAAAGTGGTAGGCGCGTTTTCCCATTTTCCGCTCAAGCTGGCCTGGGCGATTACGATCCATAAAAGCCAGGGCTTGACCTTTGACAGGGCCATCATTGATGTCTCCCAGGCCTTTGCAGCCGGCCAGGTCTATGTAGCGCTCTCCCGGCTGACTTCACTGGAGGGGCTGGTGCTGACTGCGCCCTTCCGCTGGGAGGCCATGCCGCGGGAGCCGGCCCTGGCGGAATTTACCCGTCATAAAGTGGACCCCCGAAGCCAGGAGGCTTCCCTTGAATCCGAGTCTTTTGCCTATCTGGGGGCGGTTGTCCGGGAGGCATTTGATTTCTCCGGCCTTTGCTCGGAGGTCAACTATCATCTGCGCACTTATACAAAGGATGCCGGGCATTCGAAAAAGCAGACCTATCTGGACTGGGCCCGCACCCTTCAGACGGATCTTCGGCCGGTAAAAGACGTGGGGGATAAATTTTTAAAACAGCTGGACCGGATTCTTCAAACCGCGCCGGATGACAATCTGGCGCATCTTCAAAAGCGCCTCAAGGCGGCCAGAGGTTATTTTGATCCCATATTCTCCGGGTTTTCTGACCGGATCGGCCGGCACATAGCGACGCTGAAAAAAGAAAAGAAGGGTGTTAAGCAGTATATTCGGGAGCTCCAGGATCTGGAGCTTTTGTTTTACAGCCAGGTTCAAAAAATCTATAAAGCCATGGACTTAATCGCCTCGATACGCAGCGGTGAGGAATTAACCAAGGCCGGCATGAATATCCCGGCCCGTGAACAGGCCCCGGGCGCCGGCCAGGAGACGGCCAAAAAGGAAGCCAAGTCCAGGAAAAAACAAAAGCATAAGCAAAAGCCGGATACCAAAACAGTTAGCCTGCAGCTGTTTAAAGAGGGCATGGGCATTGAAGAAATTGCTGCGGAGCGGTCGCTGGCAATTACTACCATCCAGGGCCATATCGCGCACTGGGTTGAACAAGGCGAGGTCGATATCTCCCGATTGGTTTCTCAGGCGGCGCTTGATGAAATCACTGCGGCGTTTGGGCAGCTGGAGACTTTCTATCTCAAACCGGTGTATGAATTTTTGTCTGAAAAATATGATTACGGCGCGCTCAAATTTGCCGCCGCCTATATTCGAAAAGGGGCGAATTGACATGTTGATCAACAAACCGCCCGGATCGCATCCACAGTAAGCGTTGGCGCCCCCCAGTTTTCCTCGACCCGGCCGGATAAGAGAAACGGGCGGTCGTAGCCGAGGATATGGCAGAAGCGGTTGTAGGCTTTTGGGAAAAAGGTAGTCTCAATAATGCCCGTCTCGTCTTCAAAGGTGACGAACTTCATGGGGTCGCCCTTTTTCGTGACCACGGTCTTGCCGGTGATCAGCCAGCCGGCGAATTGAATGCGGCGGCCAAGGTGTTTATTGATATATACGGCTTTAACGGTGTTGAGGGTCCTGAGTTTATCCACAAACAGGGTTATGGGATGGCGGTCGCACAGAAAGCCCAAAACTTCATATTCCCGGCGCAATCGTTGCTTCGGGTCGTCTTCGGGCAGCCTTGGCGCAGCGGGCGGGGCGGGATCAGAAAACAGGGCAAGCTCCGTGTTTTGGCGGTTGCGTCGTTTTTGCCAGGCGGAAAACTGCCAGCGGAGGGCGGCCCGGTGTTGTTTTGGGTGAAACCGATCCAGGGCGCCGCTGTGGATCAGTGCCCGGGCTTCGGTGTCATCGGGCCGGACGCGCTCGAAAAAATCGGCGGCATGGGTAAATGCTCCTTTTTCCCGTTCTTTGATGATACGCTCCCTTGTGGCGGCCGACAGATCCTTGATGGCCAAAAGTCCTACGCGTAAGCAACCGGCCCGCCCCGTCCATCGAGTCCGGCTTTCCAAGACATCCGGCGGGAGGATGGCGAGGCCCAGGCGCCGGGCCTCTGATACGTAGGCGAATGTGGAGTAGAATCCGCCCTGGTTGCTGATCACCGCGGCCATAAATTCCGCCGGATAATGCGTTTTTAGATATGCGGCCTGGAACGACACCCGTGCATAGGAGGCGCTGTGGGGCTTGCAGAACGAGTAACCGTTAAAGCTCATGATCATCCGCCAGATTTGCTCAATCCGGTCGTCATCTAATCCCCGGGCCCGGGCGCCGGCTGCGAACCGGTGAAAATAGTCCTGGAGGTGATGGGCGCGGTCCTTTTTGGCCATTACCTTGCGCAGGCCGTCGGCTTCGGCATGGGAAAAACCGGCTATCCGCACAGCCACCCTTGACACATCCTCTTGGTAGACCATCAGGCCGAAGGTTTCGGAGAGCACGTCGGCCATCAGCGGATGGATCGGTGCCCAGGCGCCGCCGTGCAGCCGGCGGAGGTATTCCTGGATCACTTCGTTGGCCGCCGGCCGGATAATGGAGGAGTGGATCACCAGGTGCCCGAAGTCGCCCACCCGGCTCTTCTGCTGCAGAAGCCGCATGGCAGGACTCTCGATGTAGAAGCATCCCATGGTATTTCCCCGGGCGAGCACCGCTTGGGTCGCATGGTCGTCTTCCGGGGTCCAGCAATGTTCGTTGAATTTGATCCGGTTTTCATGGAGCCCGGTGACGGCATCCCGGATGACCCCCAGACTCCGGTTGCCCAACAGATCGATTTTGACCAGTCCGGCATCCTCCACCGCATCTTTTTCCCATTGAACAATGGGCACGCCCTTGGTCGTAGTCTGGATCGGCACGTAGCTATCGATCCGGTTTGGGGTGATTACCACGCCGCCCGGGTGCGCTGACAGACAGCGGGGCAGACCGATGATCCGCCGGGCGATGGCGAAAATTTCGGGCCAGGGCTCGGGAGAATCGGTCAAATCGGGCAAATCGGGGGACACCTTACTTAATTCGTTCGAATTAAGTAAGGTGTCCCCCGATTTGTCCCCCGATTTTGTGATTTCCCGCTCGGTTAGGCCGAAAACCCGTGCAGTCTCGCGAATTGCCATCCGGGGCTTGAAGCATACGTGATTGGCTACCAGGGCGGCACGGCCGTGGTATCTGGAAAGCACGCCGGAAATTACGTCGTCGCGTTCATCCCAGGCAAAATCCACGTCAATATCCGGCGGGTCCTTGCGGCCCGGGTTCAGGAACCGTTCGAAATAAAGGTCGTGCTTGATCGGGCAGACGTTGGTAATGTCTAGGCAGTAGGCCACAAGGGAGGCTGCACCTGATCCCCGGCCACAGGTGCGGGGACTATGGCTGACGATGTCGGACACGATCAGGAAATAGCCGGAAAACCCCATCTCGGAAATAATCCGGAGTTCGTGTTCGAGGCGATCCCCCACGACATCGGAGACCCCTCCGTATCGCCGGTGCGCCCCTTTATAGGCGGCCTCGCGCAAGTGGGTATCCGCTTGCGCCGGGGATCCGAATTCATACGGCGGCATTACCAGCCCGAAGTCCGGACCGGTAAACTCAAGGCGCCCGGCTATGGCCGCCGTATTTTCGATGGCCTCGGGGCATGTGGCAAACCGGTTTTGGTATTCCTCAGGGGCGGCCAGAAAGGCGTCAGCCGGTGCGACATCGTCGTTTTTGAGACGGGAGATGGCCGTATTGTTGTCAATGGCCCGCAGGACCCGGTGGATGGCCGCATCATCCGGATAGCTGAAGAAACTGCCCGGGGTGGCCACCACCGGTATGTTGAGTCGCCTGGCGGCTTTGCACAGCGGATGGGCTGCGGGAAGCGGTTTCCGCGGCATGGCGGCGGCGATGTCGATGCCGGCGTCATGGCTGGCGCGCAGCAGTTCCGGATGGGTCGTTAGCACTGCCAGCCCTTCAGAGAATTTTATAAGTCCGGCTTTGAGAGCAAAATTAGCAGCCGTGTGGCGCCGGCTGAGCAATTGGCAGAGATGGCTATATCCCTGATTGTTTTTTACCAGGCAGATTGCGCGGGCGGAAGTGTGGCGGTCCGTTACCTCTGCACCGACGATTGGCTGGATGCCTTCACGTTTACAGGCGGTTAGAAACGGCCATAGCCCATATAGGTTGTCCGTGTCAGTCAGGGCCAGCCGGTCGTAGCCCATCTTTTTTGCATGGCGGCAGAGGGCTTTGATGCCGGATACGCCCCACATGAGCGAATATGCGGAACGGACGGTGAGGGGGATCATTTTTGTCTCCAATTCCCGAAGCTTCAGGACTCGTCCAACTTTATCGGTTTGGACAACAAAGGCTTCGGGATTTCAAAATCCGGATGCCTTATCAAATCCGGCATGATATTGTTAGGGGGGCATAGAATTTACGTGACATAGGGGGTTACCGCCCCATTTGAACCGCTTTTTCTCCGAACCGCTGCCGAATATGATCTACCGCCCCGATCACCGCGTCGCGTTTTTCCGTGGCCGCCTGGACTTCGGAAAAAATCGCCATCTGGGCCTGTGGCTGGACCGGGGTTGGACAGCTCAGGCGCATATGGCGCAGCCGTATCCGCCGGAGCCAGGCTTTTTTCAGAAGCGATTGCGAAACCTTGAAAAGGGTAATGTCATTGGCCGATGGGGGCCGGACGGCTAACTGCCGGAAGCAGCGCAGGCCGTCGGCGTAATCGATGGCGATCACCATGCTGCGGGCGGCCTTGCGGCGTTTTCGCAATCGGGCGCCGATTCTTTCCACAAGCGGATACATTGCCCGTTCTACTTCGGCAGCCGCGTTGGTGTCGTTGCCGAATGTATAGGATGCAGTGATTTTTCGGGGCTTTTGGTCGACGGGCGATACCGGCGACGGGTCGATCCCCCGCACGGATTCATAGATGAAATCGGCGCGCCTGCCAAAGGCAACCGCCAGCTGATCAATTGTAAGATCGGCTACCTGTTTCACCCGGAAGAGGTTGAACTCTCGTAGCCGAGACAGATCATCCGCCTCAATCCCCGGAAGCAGGGAGACAGGCAGCGGAGATAGAAATGCATGCTCCTCGCCTTCGCCCACGATGTACTTTCCGTGGGGTTTGACCAGGCGGGTCGCGACTTTGGATACCAGCTTGTTCGATGCCACCGACCAGATCGGCGTCAGACCCAGATAGTCCCGGATTCGGCGGTACATGCGCCAGGCCACATCTACAGGGGGGCCGAACAGACGGGTGGTTCCGGTGACATCAATGAACAGGTGGCCGTCGGTTTCGCCGGGTTCGATAAGCGGTGAATACGGGCGTGCTTCCCGGCAGAGATCCCGCATGGCCTGCTCATACCGGTCGGGATGGGGCGGCAGGAGCGTCGCATCCCGGCAGATACGCTGGGCCCGCCTAAGCGGCATGCCTTTTCGGATTCCCGTCTGATAGGCCTCCTCGCTCATATCATGGACTAAGGCCCGTTTCGCTCCTCCCGGAGCGATGATAACGGGTCGATCCTTTAGGTTGGGATCCTTCAGCCGCTCGACGGCCACGGCAAAGTCCGCGACGTTTAAATGGATGACTGCGCGGGGTCGGGATGTATTAGTTGATGCGGCCATCGCTATGTCCTCTGCATGACATCCGGCCCGCGCTGGATGCCGATCACCCTGCCCTGTATCAGAATTTCGTCAAATCCGTAGCGCATGCTTTCATATGCCGGGTTTTCCGGCTTCAGGACGATATGGTCGGGGCGGGCGTAAAACCGTTTGATTGTGGCTTCTTCACCGCTGATGAGCGCCACCACAATCTCTCCATCGTTGGCGTATTGTCGCGGTCTGCAGATCGCCAAGTCGCCGTGCAGGATCCCGGCATTGATCATGGAGTGGCCCTTGACGCGAAGGGCGAACAGATGCTCCCCTTTGTAGAAATCCGCATCCACGACAATGCTTTCCTCCCACTCCTGCTGGGCATACATGGGAAGCCCCGCCGTAATCCGGCCGATTACAGGCACTTCCCGCCACCGATGGACCCCCGCCGTTTGTCCGGCTTGGTTGATGAGATGGATGTTTCTTCCGTATCGGCCTTCCCGTTTAGCCAGCCCTTTTTCTTCGAGGACCTTGAGGGTTTGGGCCACGGCCGTGTGGCTGATGCCCAAGTCCTGCGCGGCCTGGCGCAACGAGGGGGAGGCGCCGGATCGGGCGATCCATTCCTGGAGATAGCTCAGAAGCCGTTGCTGCTTCGGGGTTAATCGGGATGGCATAGATATTTGCCTCCGTATGTTTATTGCCCAAACCGGGCGTGTCAAACTCAACCATTATTTAAAAATATATAGGGGCAAAATGTAAATGTCAATGTAAAAATTAAGTAAAAAATGTAATCATAAGATTTACATTGTTTTTACAAAAAACTTTTGCCGATATTTTTGAGTGAAATCCCGGGTGCCTATAATCAATTGTTTTTATAAATTGAATTTTGTGGTATGAATAAATTTGAAAACAAAAGCCGTCCCAGGACGGCCGTTGATAAGGGCTAAATCCAGCGGGAGGGTTCCTCGATGAGCATCCATTCAAGAAATTTCTGTTTATCCGTTCTTTTGTTGGTTATCTTCATCCTTCCGGCATGCGCATCATTTAATGCGCCGCCGCTGATCAAGGCGACCGATCAGGGCCTTGACGACAGGGTCAGGCAATTGCTGGCAGAAGGCAAAGATGTGAATATGACAACCGGCAGCGGGGCCTCCGCATTGTTGATCGCCGCCGCAGGGGGGCACCGGGAAATTGCCGAATACCTGATCGATCAGGGGGCAGATGTTGATGCGACGGTGACGAAAACGTTTGAAAAGGATGGACGGACGTTTTTTGCAGGGACGACGCCGCTGTTAGCCGCTCTGGGCCACAAACATCCGGAGGTCGGCCATATGTTGATTCAAAACGGGGCTGACGTGAACAAAAGCGATATCAACGGAACAACCCCGCTGTTTGCAGCAGCCCAAAACGATGCCGAAATTGTGGCCATCCTGCTCCAGGCAGGGGCCAATGCCAACACGGCCATTACCCAGCGGCATGTCCGTGAGGGAAAAACCGTGTATAAGGGGACAACCCCGTTAATGGCGGCATTGGCAAAGGGAAAAAGAAAAGCTGCCCGGTCGATCATGGATGCCGGTGTCGATGTAACCGTCCGCAACGAAGTCGGCAACAGGGCCTTAATCATTGCAGCTGCCCACGGGACGCCGGGTCTGTTATGGAAGCTGCTTGTCAAAGGGGCGGAACGGAATACAGCCGTAACAGAGGATTTTAAGAGTTTTACCATGGGTGACCGGATGGTCTTTGAGGGGTGTAGCCCGCTTATGGCAGCCGCTTATGCCGGGAAGTCGGCCAATGTGAAGCTGCTGATCGACGTGGGGGCGGATTTGAACGCCAAGAACAGGATCGGTTGGACACCCCTGATGGCGGCGGCATCGGAAGGGGATCTGGCGTCGGTGACGCTGCTGGTGGAAAAGGGGGCAGAAGTAAACGCCAAGACAACGGAGAAGTTTGAGAAGCCGGGGGGCATTGAAATTTTTCATGGGGCCCCTTTAATCATTCCTAAAGGCTGGTCCCCTATTGCGAGTGCGAGCTATAACGGCCATGCGGCGGTGGTTCAATACCTTATTGATCATGGGGCGGATATAAGCATTAAGGATGACAAATGGCGTATGGATCCGCTTTTTCTGGGGGCGTATAGGGGACACCTGGACGTGGTGAAGGTTTTGCTCGCAAACGGTGCGGATCCGTTTGCCCTATCCAAAAGAGGCACGGCCTACAATTGTGCCAAGATCCAGGACAAAAGAAAAATTTTGGAATGCATTAAGGAGGCCAGGCAGCGGGTAAAGGAGGAGGAAGGAGGCGAATAGGTTTCTGGCTTCCGGCCCCCGTGTCGGGATGAACCCTCAGAAAGCCCGGCGTCGCCGATTGCCCGCAGCGGGAAAGCTTTAATTATAGATCCTTCGCAAAAGCCTTCACCGCCCCATAGGCGGTTGCAATGGAGAGGCCTGCCCCGCATTTCATGCGCATCCAATCCTGGTGCGCCAGAATGGCGCCGGCGGCGTAAAGATTTTCCCACGCCGCCTGTCCGGAATCCCCGATAGGGCGAAAGGCGTCGTCGATTTCAATGCCCGCCATGTTCACCGCATGTCCTCTGGGGTCGAAAACTTGAAGGCGGTGCCATTTCGTTCTCTCCGAGGGCTGGAAGACCGGCAGGCCAAAAAGCGGTTCAACAATCTTTTTCCGTCCGGCATAAAGGCCCTTTCCAAGAAACCGGCCGCCGGCGAAAATCACGCCCCGCGCATACAACCGATGTTCAATTCGGTTGGTCGCCGGCTCGCCGATATCCAGAACGAATTCGCCATTTTTCTCGCGGCTCGCCTCGAGCACCCGTTTCTGGGTAAACCGGGCGAGGCCCCGGGATTGCATCTGTCCCTCCATCGTCTCCTTGATGCGCAGGCCGGGTACGGAAGGGGGAATGGTTGGAATCTCAAAGATCTTTGCGCCGATAAGTGAGGCCAGATCGGCCATGACTTCCCGGCTTTGCTGAATGCCAAAAATGGCGGGCATGCCCACGACTTCAGCCCCATTTAAATGCGGCCGGAGTTCCCTGGCCAGTTCTTCCCGGTGGGAGCGCAGCTCCAGGGCCCTTGCCATTTTTTCGGGATAAAGCTCCACCGACGGCCCGACGGCGGGAAAGGCGATCCGGGCGGCTTGCAGGCCGGGCCAGTTATCCCGGAGCATTTCCACAATTTGGACCGCGCTGAACCCCTTAAGCCCCCAGAAATCCACCAGCAGGCACTTTTTCAGGTTTCCAAGCGCTTCCGCCCCGTTCCACATGGATTCAGGCACACCATAGGTCGGCTTTAATGTGCCGATCGGCGTGATGACGCGGGTATTGGCATCCGGCCGATACCGATAGGGCAGACCGGCGGCCGCCATCATATCCAGGAACGTGCCAAATGCCTGTTGGATATCGCTCCGGCGCAATCGCGCATAGGGATGCTTGGGCATATCTGCGGTTAAGGCATCGATGGCCTCCCATGGGTTCTCCCATACACGCCCCTGGCCAATGGGATGGACGCCCATCAGGTCCAAAAATCCGCTGGCATAGAGGAGGCCGGCATTTACGCCGATTTGAGCCGTATGGATACCGCTTTGCATGGCAAACAACGAGGCCGCCAATCCGGCCAGCCCCGTTCCGATAATCGCCAGTTCGCAAGAAGAGGTGTCCGCATCAGAGGCAGAATGGGCAGATGTCAATGGGGTCATTTCAACTCCAGTCCAAAAAGTCCGCAGTGCATCGCCTCCTGCAGTTCGGCGGCGACCATGGGCATATCCCAGAGCAGACACTGCTGGCCCTTCCAGCGGGCATCTAAAAATTCCCGAATATTCTTGATTCCTTCTTCGGCGGTTATAATCCCCCGATCATAAAGATAGGCGGCGAGCCGGATGCTGCAAAACGTGCCTTGACAGCTTCCCTTGCCGACCCGGGTGCGTTTGCTGATGCCGTTTAGATCGACCTGTTTTTCAAATACATCGAAATTGGCGAGAATTTCTTCAATGGCGCTTTGGGGAACCATCTCGCATTCACACAACAGCAGATCATCGGTATCGTGATGCGCCAGCCACGTTCGGGACGAAAAGCCCGGTACCGCCCACTGGGTTTCATGGCGTGAAAGCATGGGGGTGGTTCGGGTCAGGCAGGGTTTGGAAACCCCCAGGCGGCTGCAGACCCGATCGGCCGTTTTCTCTGCCATGAGTCGAAATGTGGTGAGTTTGCCGCCGGTGATGGTAATAAAATTGTCGATATCGTCTTCCGCATGGTCTATCAGATCAAATGCGCGGGAGACTGAACGGTCATTGCCCTGAGCGGCGGTTCCCACAAGCGGCCGCACGCCTGAATACGCGCGAATATATCGCTCTTTTTCAAGGTCCGGCAGCATATTCGTCCCTTCATCCACTATATAATCCACATCCGCCACTGTCGGCCGAATATCTTCGAGTGATTCTATCCGTGTCGATGTTGTGCCTAAAATGCTAACCGTCCCCCCCGGGACCAGGATATCTGCATCTGCCGGCGGGCGCAACCGGTTGACCACCCTGTGGGTCATCCGGTTGTGGGTAATCAGAAGCGTTCCCTTGGAATAGATGACTTCGATATCAATCCCGACAAGGCCGGCCACTCGTCCAACCCAGGCACCAGTCGCATTTATGACCATTTCGGTTTCAATTAAGGATTTTTTCCCCGTGTTGTTGTCCATCAACTCCACGGCCTTGATTTGCCGCCCGTTTTTCTTGAACCCTGTTACTTCCGTATCCCGAAAAAAACGGCATCCCAACTGCTGGGCATGCGTGATGTTCTCCAGGACGAGTTTAAAGGGGTCGATCGAAGCGTCCTCCACGGCATAAACCGCAATGGTGTTTTCCGACAAGGCGGGTTCCTGCAGCCGGGCCTCCTTGATATCCATGGGCGCGCAGGGTATTCCCGCTTTTTCGCAGTAGGTGGGAAAATCGGCGATAAAACGCTCATCATCGCCTTTTACCGCCGCGAACAGGCCGCCGGTATCTTCTATGCAATCCGGTGCCAATTGCTTTAAAATCCGGTTCTCGTCCAGGCATTTTTTTGCGGATTCCGGATCATTGGATACATATCGGGCGCCGCTGTGCAGCAGGCCGTGATTAGCCCCCGAGGCGCCGGCATTGACATCTTTTTTTTCAACCAGGATGCAATCCACTCCGCGCAGCGCAAGGTCTCTCGCCACCCCCGTACCGGTAGCGCCGCCGCCGATAATCAGAACCTGCGTGGTTAATCGGGTATCTTCAGTCAATCCTGCCATCGCTTATGATTTTGATTCCAAAAAAATTTTTAACTTTGTGACTATACCGGTTTTGGAGGAGAGATTTCAACCTGTAGGGTCAAAAAAAAGACTTTTTTATCCATTTTCTATATATTTCCCGGCCAATCGGACAAGAACCAGAACCGGGAGGCCGAGCAGGGCGGTTATCAGAAAGAAGGCCTCGTAGCTTAAATTGTCGACGATGGTTCCTGAATAACCGCCGAAAATTTTGGGGATAAGCATCATGAGAGAGCTGAAAATGGCGTATTGAACGGCTGTGAACCGGATGCTCGTCAGGCTTGATAAAAAGGCCACGAACGCGGCACAGGAAAGGCCCGCGGCAAGATTGTCAGCGGAAATGACGACATAAAGCATAAATACATTGTGTCCCGCCTTTGCCAGGATCATAAAAAGAAGGTTGGTGGCGCATGCCAGGAGTGCGCCGGCAAACAGTATCCTGATCACCCCATACCTGGCGGAAAATATGCCGCCGATAAATCCGCCCGCAATGGTCATGAAAAGTCCATAGGTTTTGACAATGCTTGCAATCTCGCTTTTTGTAAAGCCCAGGTCCTGGTAAAAAAGGTTGGAGATAACGCCAAGAACGATATCGGATATTCTATAGAGCCCCACCAGGAACAGAAGCAGCACCGCCAGTAACGCCCCATATCTCTGAAAAAAATCCTTTACCGGCGCGATATAGGTATCATCAATCATTTCCCTGTTAACGATCCCGGTCATTCCAAGCAGATAGGCAGTCAGCAGGGCGCTGGAAAGCGCAACAATAAACCTTGCAAGCTCTATCAGAAATCCTGCCAGATATGGATTTGAAAAAAGACCCTCCAGAGAACCTTTATAAAATGCGGCTGTGTCAGCCGTAAGAAAAAAGCAGGCGACAAAAACCGAGGCGGCTAGAATAAAAAGGCTAAAAGAGCACAGATAATCTTTTGAAGCGTATTGATAACTTTTATTGTCCGTTGCGCTCTCGGGTTCGGGTACTGAAAGTGTGGTTAAAACGCCGATCATCATAAAAGAGGCCATTATAAAATAGGTATATCTCCAGGCATTGTAATCGTAGTGTCCCATGCCCGAGCCCAAAACATCCGCAATAAAAAGAGCCCCCGCGCCGGCGGCCAGCATGCCGATTCGGTATCCGGCGATATAGGCGGAGGCCATCATGGCCTGAAGCTCACTGCCCGCCGATTCGATTCGATAGGCATCGATGACGATATCCTGGGTTGCCGATGAAAACCCAAGCAGAACTGCAGCCAAAGCCATCAGGTAAACATGAATCTTGCCTTGATTGGGATCGGTCAAGCCGATCCATAAAATAGCGGCGATGATCAGAAATTGGGAAAGAAGAATCCAGCCGCGTCTTCTGCCGAATTTTTCCGAAAGATAAAAAAGCGGCAGCCGGTCTACCAGCGGGGCCCAGACGAACTTAAACGAGTACCCCAACGCCGCCCAGCTGAAAAATGTCACATCAGATCGCTGCACTCCCGCTTCCCTGAGCCAGAGGGAAAGCGAGGAAAAAATCAGCAAAAGCGGAAGCCCGGCGGAAAAGCCGAAGAAAAACATGGTAACGACCCTTGGGTGGAAAAAAGATAAAACGGCTTCCTTCCAATCCCTGCTGTACGCAGTATCGGGTGGGGTAGCGCTCATGGGCCGGCTGCCATCCGTTTTTAGATGTCTTTCTGTTTTATGATCATCGCGGTCACTTTTCTGCCTCCTGACGCCATCCTAACGGGATAGTGAGCCCTGGCCTGACTAAGCTTCGCGCTTTTGAAAAAAATCAGAGCCAATATCACGTCGCCAATAAGAGCAGTAATCTTAGATTGCCTTAGGAATTTTGTTTCAAAATGAAGAAGATCTCTAGTCCGACCAGAAGTGTTTGGACTTTGCCCGCCGCTTTTTCCACAAATCTCCCTTGTTCTCAAAGTCTGCAACGCCTTTTCCCTGGTCTGCATCGGCAACCTGCCACAGGCCGTTTACCGCTCCGCTTAAGCCGCCCGACAGCATCTCAAAGCCCTGGGCCGTGTAAAGGTCGGTTTCGGCCGAGCGGTTGATGATATACTTGAGCTGGCGGCAGGCCTGCTGATTCTTGATCCGAAGGACATCCAGCAGCGCCCCGACTTCGTCGTCAAGTTTTCCCTCCATAACTACCCGGTTCCAAAGCCCCCAGTCCACGGCGCGATGCGCCGGCATAAGGGCGCCGATAATGTTTATTTCTTTGGTCCGCCGCTTGCCGATGTACCTGACCATCCGGGTGGTTCCGCCCCACCCGGGCGTGATTCCGCTGTCGACCTCTGGCATTCCCCATTTAGCATCTTCCGTTGCGATTACAAAGTCACATGCCATGGTGATTTCTAACCCCCCGCCCACGGCATAGCCCTCTACCGCTGCGATGGTTAGTTTGTCCAGTTCCTCTAGAGAATTGGCCATGTCCTGGTAGATTTTGACCCGGCGCATCACCCCGTTGGCCCCCTGCGAGCTGTTGCCGAACTCATCATCGCCCCACTTGGGCATTTCCGTGATGTCATCGCCCACGCAGAAATTTCCGCCAGCGCCCTGGATCACCACAAATTTGACGGTGGTCGATTGTTTAATGGTGGCAATGGCCTCTACCAGCCGGCCGGATAACTCAATACTCAAGGCGTTGAACACATCCGGCCGGTTGAGGGTGATCCGGGCCACGTCGTCTTCCATGGTCAAAAGCAACGGTTCGGTGGTCATAAGCATCTCCTGAAGATTTAGGGTAGGCTGTAACAGTTGAAATTTGGTTCTTCCGGATGAAACGTACTTTTAACTGAAAAATGTGGTCATATGTGCTCCTTTTTTAAAGGCGGGCAAACCTAAAAAGAAAGGGAGGCATCATATATCCATAAATATTCTATATCATGGATTCGGCATTGTTATCAATTCCGGGGACACCATACTTATTTTATCTTTTCCTCGGCCGCCCCGGTTTTTGAAGTTTTAGGGTGCGGCCGAGTTTAATTTCCAAGCGTTCAACAAATGCCTCGTTTCCAAGGGGGCGGCCGGTCCGCTCGTGCTTTTTTAATAACTCCGCATCCTTCTTTGTTAAAGCGGAAGAGAGAAAGTCAGGCCAGCCCCTATTTATCATTTGAAGCAACGGCTCGACATTTACGAGTCGATCGTTTTCCCCTTTGATGTGAGCGCCTGCGCTACTCCAGACCCAATTCTCCGGTTTACAAACAAGCTTTGCGCGTACCGGGTTATTTTCGATATACCGGGCACAAGCAAGAAGATAGGGTTCGTCCATCACGTAAGAGGCAAACCGGCCCTGCCATAGATGACCGCGCCAGCCTTCCCGGAAATTGATTAAGCGGCTATAACGACGATGGGCCTCCCCAATGGCGAGTCGGATGGCATCCTGGGTTTGCGGAACAGCTATCAGGTGAACATGGTTGGGCATCAAACAATATGCCCATATATCAATGCCGTAATGAGCGCACCATTCGGCCATCAATTCAATATAGGCGTCATAATCCGCATCAGAGAAGAAGGTCTGCTGACGCCTGTTTCCCCGTTGAGTAATGTGATGAGGGAATCCGGGGGCGATTGCTCTTGCTATTCTTGCCATTTATTTTTTATAGGAGCTTTTGAAGGTGGTAAAAATTAATATGGTGTCCCCGGAATTATGACGGTTTTTAATTCTTTGGCATATCTTTTTGATTTTTTAATTAGTTTGCCTGTTTGATGATATTTTTTTCTACATTTTCTTTCATTGTATGCCAGCTTCCATCCTTCTCTCCACCATCTGTTATATAAATCCACGTTGGACTGACTTTCATTATCATTCAAGCCCATAATGGCTTTGTAATATTGACTTTCTTTACCCAAATAAGATTGCCAGGAAGGGACTTTCGCTGCATTACCAGCTATCCATCCTATATTTTTAATCGCCGATTTGCGAAGCCTGCGAATGTCTAGTTGTTGAGCGTATGCCCCCAGGGGCCAAAGCCAAACTAGGCACAAGTAGCTTACCCAAGTCCCTATAATTCTGCTTGGCAAATTTTCCGGCGATGATATTTTTGTATAAGTTGCTGTAATAAAAAACAAAAGAGCTACAGGTAGAAATGGAAGGGTCGAGACAATAATACGTTCTACCCATTTTCGTTGTTTTTTAATTAACCAGCGCCCAAAATAGAAAGCAATCAAGATATTCGGTATTAATATATGGATGTTGACTTTTTCCATTATAACCCTTTTTAAAACCTAAATTGAGCGATTTTCAAGTTTACCGCAGATACAAGGAAAATGATGTCGAGCGATAGTTGTCTATGCGAGACATCATTTGACGCAGTAGATGCGGTGAAATTGGAAATCCCGGAGGGTTTCAAATTTTTTGATCAAAAAATGATTCAATATCCTGAAAATAAGTTAAAAATTAAACCTCCAAAAAATTGAAACGCTCAATTTAGGTAAAATTTTGTTGCCATACCGGGGAGGTTGCGAACAATTTCCCCGAAATAAACGATTAATGCTCAATAATTATCAGGATTGAATCTACTCAAACCATAATTTTGTGCTGCTCCCCTAACCTTGAAATATTGTTTTATCCGCTCTGCCTAAGTTTGCGCCATAAGAGATTCCACTTGACATTGCTCCAGTAATCAAAGAGGTCCCTGCGGCATAAGTGGCTCCAGCACTACTTCCAAGATTTCCAGTCTTTCGGTATTGGTCATAGTGGTGTACCCATGCACTTACACAAGCCCCACCAACCACGAGTAAAGATCTAAACCCAAAAGATTCACCCTCTGTTTCCTTCATCTCTTCGTTTATGATTTCCGGGGATGTCCCCGGAACTAAAACTAGCCGCTCTAAGCAATTTTTTTAATTTTTCTCAGTTCCTTGGTATACCTATTGGACTTTTTTGATAATTTGACTATTTTGCGGTATTTTTTGTTGCAGGCGTTTTCATTGTATGGATGCTTCCGGCCTTCCTTCCACCCTCTGTTGTATAAATCAGCACTGACCTGGGTTCCATTATCATTGGATTCCATAAGGGCGTTATAATACGGACTCCCTTCACCCACATAAGATTGCCAGGAAGAAACTCCGGCCGCATTACCGGCTATCCAGCCCATATTTTGGATAGCTGCTTTGCGAAGCCTGCGGATATCTATTTGGTGGAAGTGTACCACCAATGGCCAACTCCAGGTGATGAGTAAATAGCAGATCCAAAAACCTACAATTATGGACAAAATGTTGTCTATCGTTAATATTTCTGTATACGTTGCAATGAAAAAACATAAAACAGCCACTGGAAGGAATGGAAGAGTGGAGACAATAATACGTGGTTTCCAGTCTCTTGGTTTTCTAATCAACCAGCGGCCAACATAGCAAGCAATCGCTATATTTGGAATTAATATGGATGCATAGTTTTCCATTGTTAACCTTGTAAAAAGTCTTGCGTTTCATGATACCGGAGAAGTTATGAACAACCTCTCCGGAAGAAACAATTGTTAATCAATAATTATCAGGGTTGAATTTACTCAGGCCATAATTTTGCGCCATTCCTCTGGCCTTAAAATATGTACTTCCAAGCCTGCCTAAGTTTGCGCCATAAGAGATTCCACTTGATAGTGCTGTGGTGACCATGCT
>Ga0209944_1000048_pt1 | contig 45316 bp, 44 predicted proteins | sample SalPonR1_C_D2_MG_FD_185701 | JGI IMG/M metagenome (GOLD analysis project Ga0209944, IMG submission 185701) | Salt pond soil microbial communities from South San Francisco under conditions of wetland restoration - Salt Pond MetaG R1_C_D2_MG... ...
GCTGGATGGTCAGTCGTTCGACGAAACTGGGACATGTGTTTTCCCCGATGCAGCAATCAGATCGACATGTACATTTGCATTTCATCAGTCATCAGCTATATTGATGGCAACCAGCTCTTGACCATTGAATCCATAGAGGACTTCCCGTTCCTGATCGAGCACCACGCAATCTGCATAGTACTTACCAAAGGGTATCTGATCTTCTGTGTCCCACAGTACCTGACCATCACTTGTTCTTGCAGCATATAATATACCTCTCTGTGAACCAAAATACATGATACCTTTATGATGAGACACCGTATTAATATCAAAAGCATTAAATTCTCGATCATAGATCACCTCCCCTGTCTCAGCATCCATACACAAAGCTCCACCATCAGAATCGATATAGTCGGTGTAAAACCAGATGACATTCCCTTCTTGGCTGTAGATGGTATTTTCGAAGCGAGATATACTATAACTATCATTGTCTTCATAAATCCTACTCCAAATAAGTTCTCCAGAATGAACAGAAAGAGCATGAACTCCATATACTGCAACATGGTAAATCACATTGTCTTTAATAGTAACTTGTCGTAAATTATTTCCATTCTTTCCAGAGACTTCATAAATCCAATTTATATCATGCGTTGCAACATTAACTGATACGACATACGACTTAGCCTCACCACCTATTAAACCACACTTAAAAAAAAGATTGCCATCATATTCGGCCATACCGCTTATAACCGCAGATTCATTCTCAAATGGAAAATCAGATAATTTAAAGATGATTTCCCAGTTATGTAAATCAGAGACAGCAGATCGGATAATATATTTATCCGATCTGTCTGTTGATTCCACTGTATAGTAGTAATAGTTATCTTCCTCCAAATATCCATACGTAAACTCTGAATAGTATTCGGAAGGATTATATTCTAACAATTTTTCACCACTTTGTAGATTTAGGGCTATAATTGTCTTATCCTTTTGCAATATGACTCTTCCAGTCTGTTCATGAATCTGTACAGATGAAATCCACCCAAATCGTGAATCTGTCCACGACCATAATTGCTTCCCATCAGCTTTAGAAAAAGCTTTAATATACATATCCAAGCCTTCAGCTCCGGATAGAATGATGAAATCCTCAGACTGTTCCATGGTGTTTCCCGTACCATCAACTTCCATTGCCCATAAAGTATCTAATCCAAACCAGGAACTATCTATTTCACATAGTTCGGGTTCGCAAGCATTATCAGCACAAACATCTTCACTATTGCAAGGTGGTATGAATCCAACCATGCCATTATCCTCACAGGAAACCAAAAAAAATACCAACAAAAGACTCATAAGGCGCATATTTAATCCTTTTGTGTTTCAAAAAATGCTTTTCCTTCTGGAGTTCTTGCTGCATCGCCATCAAGTAACTTCCAATAAGCGTTTTTTCCCACCTTGTCATTCCTCACCTGCATATGGCTGGTCTTACCTGGCATTTCATACGGCGGCTCTGTAGCATTCGGTATATTTTTCTGGCTCTCTACAAGAACGATCCCATCGGAAGGTTTGTTTTTCCACACAGTTTCTGTGGTAGTCTGACCCTCTATCTGCCAACAATGTAAGTCATCTATAGTAACGCCGGGAGGAAGAACGATCAAAGTGTGATTACAGTTGCCTTGATTGTCCAATGGCACCTCATATTCATTGAAATTTTGATCCACACATTTGCAATAGCTGTCTGTGGATACCTCTTCCTCATCAATATAACGCGCTCCTATAAAAATACGATATTCTTCATCAAAGCGATCTAGAAAATCAACGCCACGCTGGTACTGGTTTCTTCTTCGACGATGCCATTTGTACTTTCCTATACCACATCTATACCAAGATGCACATCGTTCCGTGCCTCTTTTCGCTTCCTCTTGTTGCAAATAATACATTTGTATAATAATTATATCTAAAAGAAAATCATAATATTATGTAAATCTCTAAAATGATAAAAAGATTCAATTCTAATAAAAAAGTATTGTATTTGGAAATATAGCAACAAATAATGGATCAAACAAAACTGTTTATACCTTTTTCGCCTCCATTTTTAGCGGAAAAAGGGGAGATAGCTAAAGTGTTAGTTGAAAGAGAACTCCATTCCTCTCATAGCTTCAAGTCATAGCGATCGTTTTTTCGATAAAATGAAATCATACATTACCTTTCACTTTCCAAACTACTAACATTTACCTCGCATCCCTTTTAGCGTATTTGATTATTATTCCAGCTCATTATATCCTAACTTTAGCTTTCTAAAAAGTTGTCATTATTCACATGATCCCACCCCCAATCAAAAATCAACAGAACTTTCAGAAAGGGCTGATTCCCCATGAAAGCTACACCCTCTCCATGACCGGAACCATCATCAAACACAGCGATCGAGATCGAAAGGCCTGGCACGAATACATCGAACGCGTGCTCAAAAACCGGGCCGACTGGACGGATTGGTGCAAGGCCTGCGTGGATCAAATTCTCCCGGGCGCATGACGAAATCTATGTCAAAACATGTGGTTCTGGGCATCCGTCACCACGGACCGGGCTCCGCGCGATCCGTGATGGAGCAACTCGAGACCATCCAGCCCGACGCTATCGCATTGGAATGGCCCGATGGCAGTCAGGATGTCCTCGAGCATATCACCCAGAAAGATATCATTCCTCCCATAGCTCAGATCCAGTACCTTAAATCTAAACCTCAGCAGGTTTCTCTCCTTCCCCTTGCTCAGTTTTCTCCGGAATGGCAAGTGATGCAGTTTGCCCACCAACATCAGATTCCCCTTTATCCTATCGACTTGCCGTTTAGCCAACAGGCCCAACTAACCGATACCGATTCGTCAAGGGCCGGAACCCACGCCTGGTCGCGTATCTTAAAACAAACGGGCTTCACCAGTATCGAATCGTTTTGGGACCATTATTTCGAGCGCGAAACGCAATCCCTAGAAGACTTCAGCCGCTTATCTGAACTCATGGCCGAAATCCGCTCCTCAGATACCCTTAGCGACCTCAATACCGTCCGAGAGGCTTACATGCGATCGCAATTGCGAACACATCTCAAAAGCCATGAAAAACTAGTCACCGTTGTCGGAGCTTATCATAGTCCCGCCCTCCAAAACGTAGATTCTTACAGTAAAAGTGAAGACCAGAAAATTATAAAAAGAACCCGAACCAGAACTACCATCACGGCACTTATCCCATTTTCTTACGCGCGATTGGCCAAAGCCTCAGGATATGCAGCTGGAGTAGACGCACCCCGACTTTACGAAATCCAATTCCGATACGGCCCCCGTGCTGGAGAGCGCTGGATCGCAGAAACCGCGCGACTACTCCGTCGCGAAGGATTCCACGTATCTCCATCCGAAGCTCAGGCCGCTGTGGCCATGAGCAGACAATTGGCCGATCTTCGACAGATGAACATTCCTGGTCAAAATGAGCTCCTTCAGGCTGCTCAGGCCACCCTCTGTCATGGACAGATGGCTCCCTTTGAGCGCATTCGCCAGCAGGCACTCATCGGCAATAAGATCGGCAAAGTGCCGGAAGACCTCATCGCTTCGCCACTCATTCAAGAGTTTTTGAAACGCATCAGCTCGCTGCGACTATCCAAGTATTGGTCACCCAATTCTCCAAGTCAAAAAACACCCCAAAAAGAGCTCGACCTTCGAAAACCTCTCCACCAAAAATGCTCGGCTTTCCTGCATTTATTACAACTCATGCGCATGAACTGGGCGCACAAAGGCGCCAACTCACAGCGAAACCGAGGTTCCTTTCGCGAAAAATGGTTTTTTCATTGGGATATTGACCACGAAATTCAACTCTTCCAGTGGGGCACCCGTAGCCGCAAACTCACAGAGCTCGCCCGAGAATTATTGCGTGAGCGTTGGACTCCCAGCTACCCACTAAAAGAACTCATTGACGATTTAGAAAACACATTGCTCGCCGACCTTTCCGGCATCACTGCCGAACTCATTCGTCAGATTGACACCCGTAGCGCTACGAATGACGAATTGCTGGATATCGTTCCCGCTACTTCCACATTGTTTAGCATCGCCGCCTATGGAAATGTCCGCGAACTCGACCAAAAAGCCATTGGTGACATTGCGGAGCAACTCCACGAAAAAATCTGCAGTCTACTCCCCTACCAATGCCGGAACCTTGACGATGATCTTAGCCGGGACCTCTTCGAAGCTCTCGATCAATACAGCCCGTTTATTCGCTCCCAGCCCCAATCCCATATTCAGCATCCCTGGCAACAAGCCCTCCGGGGGCTCATTCACGAATCCGAAACTCATCCCCGATTATCGGCCTGGGCCCTGCGACAGTTGCTCGATATGAACCAAATACCAGCGGATCAATTTCGGCCACATTTTCGGCGACACCTCTCCTCCATTCACCGTCCGGAAGAAACTGCAGCCTGGCTCGAGGGGCTACTCAGTGGCTCCGCATCCCTGCTCCTCTATCACGACGCACTCTTTTCTGCCGTAGAGCTCTGGATTCGGGACATACCTGCCGAGACCTTTCAGGCGATTCTGCCCGTCCTCAATCGCACCTTCGCCAATTACAAACTCAGTGACAGAAAATCACTTTGGAAGCGAATCACCCGTCCCGAAAATCAACCCTCCCAATCTTTCGCAGACCATTATCGAAAATTCGCTCTGCAACATCTTCTAACTGATTAACAGGTATTTTAATTTTGAGTTTTTGGGCGTGCCCTCCGGGACGCTGCGCGCAGGCATCGCCCCGGAGGTCGGGCTATGCGGGGGTGCCGTCCTCGAGATTGCCGATGGCAATCCTCGGGACCCGCTCGCGATGCTCGCGGCCCCTACTATCCCTCACGCGAAGAGGATGTTTAATTGTTGAGTTGTTTAATTGTTGAGCCGTTGATTCGTTTAGTTGTTGAGGTGTTTAATCGTTGGATTATGACTGCCTGATCGCATGGTAAAGCTGGAGCAAAAATTACGTAAAATGCAGCATTTAAAAGTCTTTCCATGTTCATTCTGATAGCTGGCGCGCAGGCCCCGCAAGGGGTGGGAAGGGCCCACCGCCGAATGGCGGTGGGGTCCGGAGTGACGCCTGTGGCGTCCTCGAGGACGGAACCCCTGGACGACCCGACCCCCGAGCGCCGCTGACCGGCGGAGCCTCGGGGGATGCGGCCAAATAAATAATATGAAAGGCGGATTCAATATCTGTTTTCTTCCCTTCCAAATCCATATTCACCGAGCTTCTTTTATCTTTGCTCACCTAAATGCATACCCATGAAAAAATCCATATTTAGTGCTGATCGAATCCTGTCTCCGGATGGATACTGGCTAGAAAATCAGGTGATTATCACCGACGAATCCGGGAGCATTCTGGACATAGCGGACCGAGGAACCTTTGATTCTTCAGAAATCGATCATCGTCCGGGAGCGCTCGTGCCGGGCTTCATAAATGCGCATTGCCATTTGGAGCTTTCCCATATGAAGGGCATGATTCCCACGGGTACAGGATTGGTTCCGTTTATTAAAACGGTGGTCTCGCAGCGTGATGCTCGGACGGAAGTGATCCTGGCAGCTATTGAAGAAGCCAATCGGGAAATGCACGAATCCGGTATTGTTGCTGTGGGTGACATCTCGAATGTCACGGATAGTTTTCACGAAAAAAAGAATTCTGAGCTTCGCTATTATACCTTCATCGAAGTGTTTGATTTTATGCAGAAGCAACTCACTGGGGAAGCCTTTCGAAAGGCTAAAGAAATATTTCACAAGCTCGAACTGGCACCCGGAGATGCCAAGGCGATCGTCCCTCATGCGCCCTATTCCGTTTCACCTGATTTGTTTCAAGGCATTATGGAGGCCATTCAAGTATCCGATAGGATGAGCATTCATAATCAGGAGCTTATAGATGAGGATCGTATGTTTCAGACTGGAAAAAGTAGTCTGATTGACTTTTTTGAGTCAGCGGGTTTTGATATGAGTTCGTTTGTGGCCACGGGAGAGACCAGCCTGCGGTATGCGCTATCCCAGCTACAACGCTCGACACCCACCTTATTTGTGCATAACACGCAAACGCAAAAAGAAGATATCGCATATGCTCAGCAGGCCCTGGATCAGATCTATTGGATAAGTTGCCCCAATGCCAATCTTTACATCGAAAACCAACTCCCCGATTATCACGCATTTATAGAACAGAATGCTTGTCTGGCTCTGGGAACGGATTCTTTAGCTTCAAACTGGCAACTCTCAATTTTGGAGGAAATGAAAACACTTCGCCGATACAAGTCCGGCTTACCCAGCCTTCAACTCCTGACCTGGGGCACACGGAATGGGGCAATAGCACTGGGGTTTGAAGATGAGCTCGGAACACTGGAAAAAGGAAAGCGACCCGGTATCGTTCACTTAAATTTGAACCCGGTCGATGAGTGGGAAATCACCTCGGCTACTAAAGCTGAGCGACTAATCTAAATGGAGCTGGGGATATGCGGCTTGCAATTTTTCTTTCATCGCCTGCACTTTCTGTTGATGCGTTTTTGCGGTAGCAGGTGCCGATCGGTGGCGGCTCAGATTTGCATATTTCCTCAGTTGATGATACATAGTCATTGCATCCGGTGCAAAATACAATTCGATAAACTTTTGAAGGATGAAATCTACTGCTTCTTCCGAAGGATGTGCCATATCACGGTCATAAAAACGGTAATCACGTAGAACATCGATGAGCCATTCATAAGCCGGAAAATAGTGCGCAGTTGATTCCGTATTCACCAGCTGCTCAATGGCCAGAATCAGCCGAGCCTTGGATCGCTGATTCTCGATAATTCCCGAGCGCAAATGGCGGACAGGGCTCACCGTCCATATGGCTTGACGGAAGCGAGGAAGTGATTTGAGAATGGATTGAATTTGAATAAGTTGCTGGCAAATATCAGCCAGTGGTTCTGATTCCACACGAAAAAAAGATTGAGCGACTTTTTGACAATTGGCGATCCGGTTCCCTGTGGGCAAATAGGTGAAACTTCGTGAGGTACCCAAGGTAATAATTACGTATTCGGCCTGCTGAAGCGAAAGAAAGGCTCTTTCCCTAGCCGCTTCCAATCTATCAACTGCAGAAGCTTTTTCAGAATGAGATAATTTGGAGTGTATATCCAAATGTCGCCAGCTACCCTGCACTTCCACCCAATGATCGTCGAGGACCTGTTGATCTCCGATAATGTATTTGAGTTGTTTTAGTAAAGCCTGCGGTTGATAGGTTATATGCAAAGGATGGTAAACAGCTGGCCATTGAATATTCTTCAATCGACGAGCCCACGCTGTGGCAAAGCAACTCCCCGCTAAGTATATCGAGGAAGCACCCGCTATGGAAAAGTCAGGTCTTGCGGGTTCAAAATCAATAGACCACTTCATCAAAGATTATTTTATAGGATTCCATGCAGATAATTGCAAATATTGTATAACTTTATGAATTCGAGGCAGCGAAACCCGCCTTAATGATCTCTTTTAAACAATAATAAAAAGAAAAACTCTTTAAAGTAATATGCAAGCTGGGTGAAATAATCACCTTTTTTTTAAGGAGTTTTTCTAAAAAGTCATTATGGTTCGTATATTGTCACTGAAACACATGAAGAATACCAAGCAGATGAAAAGAATTCGACATTTCCTTATCCTGTCAACCTTATTTTTAGGCTGGGCAAGCACGTCCTTTGGTCAGGACATTCACTTTTCCCAGTTTTATCAATCGCCATTGAATCTCAATCCCGCCATGACCGGGGTCATGAATTGCAATGTTCGGTTCGTAGCTAACTACAGAAACCAATGGGCATCCGTGCTTAGAGCGAATGCATTTAATACGTATTCGGTTTCGTATGACCAAAAATTTACTGCGTTTCGAAGAGATTATTTTGGTGTAGGCGCCACCTTTTGGGGCGACCGTGCCGGCGAGGTGAGTTTTAGCACTTTGCAGGGAAGAATCAGCGGATCCTTTTCTAAGTACTTAGGTGGCGGCCGAACTCAAGCCCACTACCTTGTGGTAGGTGTCGATGGCGGATTAGCCCAACGAAGTATTGACTTCGCGAATGCGCGCTACGGAAATCAAAATATAAATGGTGTCTTTGACGGATCCATTGCCAGTGGTGAGGAAGGTACCTTTGAGCGAAACAATTTCTTATTCGGTGACCTGTCGGCAGGTATTCTTTGGTTTAGTAATTGGGGCGACAATCGTTCCTTCTATGCCGGAGGTGCTTATCACCATATCAATAGCCCCAATCAGTCCTTTACAGAGGACCAGGAAGTATTTCTATATAGCCGTTATACCTTGCACGCAGGTGGTGAATTCCCCATTAGTCGAAACACGAGCTTAATCCCGGGACTTGTTACCTTTTTTCAAGGACCTTCATGGCAGCTAAACGGTGGAACCTCGATGAGATTTCAACTTGGGAGCTCGCGTTATGATAATCAATCTTTCCAATTTGGAGCATGGGTTCGTTTAGTGAATCAATACCAATGGAGCTCAGAAATGATCGAAGATTACTCTCTTGGAGCTGATGCCATTATTTTATCTACACGATTTCAGTACAATAGCTTTGACTTCGGTTTTAGCTATGATGTAAACGTATCCCCTCTTCGTACAGGTGCAAACGGAAATGGAGCCTTTGAGTTTTCCATGATTTATACCATTTGCGGACCGGAAAGACGAGGCGTCTACTGCCCAGTATTTTAACATCTACTAAGGAAAGGTAACTACATGTTTGGAAGTAAGGAAAACGGCTCAGCTAAAAAGAATAGCTCAGCTGGAGCTTCAGGGACGAATATCATCGTTGAAGGAACAGTCATTACTGGCAATATTCAATCCCAAAGTGATACCCGCATAGATGGTAAGCTCGAAGGGGACTTAAGCTGTAAAGCCCGCTTACTCCTTGGAGAAAAGGGCTATGTATTAGGCAATATCGACAGTAAAGAAGCCATTATTGAAGGGGAAATTCAAGGTGATATTTCGATTTCCGGGATTTTAACCTTAAAATCCAATGCGCAGATTACAGGAGACATTTACACAAAAAAGCTAATTGTGGAAAACGGTGCCATAATAAATGGCCAGTGCTCTATGAACGAGGATGCTCAGCAGAAGTCAGGCGATGGAAAACAAAAAGGAAAATCAACCGGAAAACAAGAAAAAGCTGCCGGATAAGTTTCGAGCTTTTGCCACTTATTCCAATATTGCCTTCTCATTTGTTGGGGCTGCCCTTCTGGGATATCTCATCGGAAGTCTTTTAGATCGATATTTTGCAACCGAAAACTCCATTTGGACAGGTATTATGGTTGCATTTTTCACCCTTCTGTATTTGACCAAGGTCATTATTGAACTCATCAGGTCATGAATATACGCTATTACGCTTACGGATTGGGTATCACTCTATTATTAGCGCTTATCACCTTATGGATTGCTGCCTCAAACCCCATATTTTCGCCTCATCTCCTATTTTACGGAATTTGTCTTTTGTCCTTTTTGGTATTTGCCGTCATGGGAATAGCTATTGGCTTAAAAACGAATAATCATAGAGATCCGGGATTGTTTGGAACTTCAGTATTGTCAATCATGACTTTCAAAATGATGATCTCCATTTTTCTTGTGGTGATTTACGTTAGGCTATACGCGGATCCGGATAAGTGGTTCGTACTTCCGTTTTTTTTGATGTATCTTTATTTTACCATTTTTGAAGCCTGGGCTCTAATTCGGATAGGCCGCACGGCAAAAACTAAATAAATATGGCTACAGCTGACTTTTTATACCATTTGACTGTCAATGAAAGGAGTGAATTTGAGCTGAATGGTGCAGATTTGAAAGAATTTGATTTAGTGGAGGTAGGCCCGAATACTTACCACCTCATTTTTCAGGATAAAAACTATCATATCGAGGTGGATCAGGTCCGGTTTGAAAAAGGGCAAATTCATCTGAGAGTGAATGGAAGTGTCCACCATGTTCAGGTTGAAACCCCTTTAGAGCGTAAAATAAAAGCACTTGGGATTAATGAATTAAACGCAGGCGATGGAGAAATTATTCAAGCTCCCATGCCCGGAAAAGTTCTCTCTGTCCTCATCAAGGAAGGTGAAAAAGTGGAAGCGGGACAGGACCTTCTGATCTTAGAGGCCATGAAAATGGAAAATGTAATCAAAAGTACTCAAGAAGGTGTCGTGGATAAAGTACATATCAGCGACAATGACACGGTGGATAAAAACCAAACTCTAGTAGAGACGTCAGCGCTAGAAACAGATGCAGCAGATGCTGATTAATTATTTCCTATCCTTTAATTTGCCATCCTGGACTCATGAATATCAGTCCGTGCGTAGATAGTACTCTTCAAAGAAAGGCCGATACCCTTCAATGGTTCGTTGTTTGAGAATCACCCGATAATTTCGTTGTGTAGCTGCAAATAAGTCATATTTAGCTTTTTCCGGTAAAAAGTTTTCGCTCTCCTGTTTGACCGTCTGATAGTATTTCATCGCATCCGATTTGTTTTCAAAACTTCGGACAATTATGAGAGGAATGCCGGAATTTAAGTCCAAAAATATATTAGATACAGCGAGCTTCTTGAGATCATAATATTCTCTATTGAAATCGGATACGCTTATTTTACATTGATTCATATCCAGATCACGGCTATTGTATAAAACGGCAAGCACATAATGTAACTTATCGTTTTCAAGCTTGAAATCCCCCATCTGACCCTCGGTTTGGACAAAGGCTGTTCCAGAGCCACCCAGGAATCGGATAATTTCACGAGCCCGTGCCGCTTCATCAGACCGTTCATAAGTTTTAACTAGTTCGGTTAATTCTCGGGTATAGGCTTCTCTTCCCTCTACTTTTCCGGCGGTCATCGCCTTTATCATCATAAACTTAGGCATGTAGCTCTCATCGGTGACATTCATTCGGAGACCCTGTTCAGATAAGCTTCGGGCTCTTTCGTAATTGCCACTCTCAAACGATAAGTATGCTTTGCGATAGTGGTTTTCCAATTTCTGCTCCTCCTGCTGAAGTTCATTAATAAAATCAGGATCCTGTACGATTCGAGCAAATTTGGATTGTGGATATCGATTTACAAGCATAGAACGGTATTCTTCTTCCTTTTCTTTATTCCCTATATCGCGATAGGCCAGTATCAAAGAATAAAGAGCCTCAATTTCCTTCGTAGATCGAGGAAACCGTCGGACTAAATCCTCCAGTAAATTAACAGCTAAATCAGAACGTTGTAAACGCTCTCTGTAGGTGACGGCCAGCGTATACATCGCATCCACCAATTCCTGACGCACAGCCGCCTTTTCAACCTGCGTTTTGGGGAAGTCCCCCAGAAGTTCCTCATCTGCCAACTTTCCGTCCTTTAAGGCAGGGGATTCTTTACTGTTTTCGAGAGCCAGATCCGTTTCGTTTTTCCCTTCCTTACTTTCAGATTGGGAATTTCGTCGCCGCCAATCATCCTGCAGGTCTCTATCGCCCCAGGTTCGTTGGAAATCGAATAGTCCCCTTTGTACTTTCTGTTGGTCATAGGCAAAGAACGAAGAAGGCTTACTTCCGGCAACTGGACCTGTACTGCCCGGCTTCACAGCTTGCGAGCTTTCAGCTTTCGCCTGTTCTTGCCGCTCCTTTTCTTTTTGCTGCTGTGCTCTTCGCTTTTCTATTAAAGCTGCCCGCTCTGAGACTGTCATTTCAGCAATGATCAATGAAGAATCATTTAGAGCGATAATCTGCTGCTGCTCGTCAATAATTTCTAAGCTCTTATGTCTTTTCCTCGTCATGACATATCTGGGGTCAGATTTAGGTATGACTTGCATTATGCTATCGTGATACAACTTTGCTTCCCGAAAATCATCTATTTCAAAATAGTAGGAGCCCAAAGTATAGTAAGCTTCAAGAACGATGGTTTTATTTCCGGTATTATTCTCCAAAGCCTTTGCTAAAAATGCGCGAGCCTCATCCATATCGCCGGCCTGTTTGGCTATTTGAGCTTTTGCATAATAAAGCTGGTCGGCATATTCGTAGTTTTTGGAATCAGACAACATCTTATCAATTCGATCGTAACTGTCAGGCCGAGTTTCCATGCCATTAAAGTATTCATTCAGGATTTGATTCACCTTGGCGGCAAACTCCATTTCGTAACGATTACTTAATTTCCCAGCTTCCTGATAATATTCGCCCGATTTTCTCGTATTTCCGGTCAATTGATAAAGTTGACCTAATAAATAGGCGTAGCGCGCATTCTGGTTCCTGTTTCCACCCACATTAAGCGCATCTTCAAGATGGGGAATAGCTAAACCATACTCTCGCTGCTCCAGAAACATTTCAGCCATCGAGCTGTGCGTGAGTTCAACAATATCTCGGTCGAGCTTCTCATCATACAGCAACCGCTTTAATAAATTCTTAGCTGCATTAAAATTATCACGTGCAATGTACGTCCTGGCCAGCCACAGTTGCCCTTCTTTGAAAGCGGGCTCATGCCCCCACTTCGTATACTCATCAGAATCAAATGAGGGTTCATACAGTGCGTTACGTACCTCATCTTTATCTGACTCCACCTTTTCGCTTAACTGAGCAAGCTCTTCATTCTCTTTCTCTTTCGGAGTCTTCGATCGCTCAACTCTTTTTCCTTTCTTCCGAGCTCTTTTTCTCCGCTTTCGCTCCTTTTTTCGTTCCTTTCGTTCTTGCTCTCTTGCCTTTTTCTCTGCCTTTTTCTTTTCTCGTCGTTTCTTTCGTGCCTCCTTTTTCTCTTCCCGCTTTTCTTTTCGGATTTCATCCTGGCGGAACTCCCAAAAGCGACTGGATGGATTTGTCGGGTCGAATTCATTGACTAAATACTCAAGTGTGCGCTCCGCCTCCTCATAATCCCGTTTGATATAATGTGCCTTTCCCGCCAGCAAGTAGCAATCATCTGTCCACTTGGCTTCGGTATGCAGGGAAACTACAACTGAAACCTTTTTTATTGCTGTATCCAGCGTGGAATATTGCCGTTCAATTTGGGGAGCTGCCGTCCATTTATAAATAGGAATCAATTGGTTATAATTATCCTCATAACTATTTTCCAATTGAGTTAAAGACTCATCTATCAATTCGTTTGCATTAAAATACCCATTGTATTTTGCCGTCGTATTGTGATAGAATTTTTTGATCTTGGAAACCTCTCCTTTTCGCTTTGTAGTAGTACAAGAAAAGGACCCCAGGATCAGAGATAATATTAAGATTAGTATTGATAGAGCACGCATCAAACAATGGTTTTTAATCAAACTGTAACTATAACAGACTTGAGTTGGATATTATTTCGTTATTTGTTTTTTGAGTAGTCGTGCCGCTATAGATCAAGATTTTGATTCTCCTAGGAATGGTAAACGAAAAATTGAATTCAAAAAGTATTACATTTGTTTCAGGGTGTAAAGATATTACTTTTTATTTGACTAGTCACAGAAAGTATGTCTGAAACTCCCCTCTAAAATTCTCTTCGTGTATTTATGGACAAAACTAAAGGAAATAATAAGTGGTTAGAAAAATTCCGTCTGATTTTACTTCGGGATGAAAATCTTGAAAAAATAAAGACGCTTCGATTTTCTTTACTTCAGTTTATCCTTCTTTGCTTTTTGGCCATTATTCTTACGGTAATTGCAACCACAGCTTTGATTAGCTTTACACCGATAAAAAGAGCTATTCCTGGATATGCAGACATAAAAGAGAATAGAGTGTATATTGATCTCCTCACAACAGTACAGCGGCTAGAAAGGGAAGCTGAGGAAAACACCGTCTACATTCAAAAAATGCAAAACTTGCTTAGCGGTGACCACTTATTGGATAATGATACGGTCTCAATGGGTAATCGCGATTCTGTTAATGCCTCTTCCATCGTGGCTCGCATAGAGGAAGATGAACTATTACGGAAAAAAGTATCTCCACCTACAAATAGTGGACTGGCCCTACCGAGAGTAATGAAAGGTACCCGATCGAACGTAAAAACTTTAGAAGGGCGAACCTTAATAGCTCCACTTAAAGGAGTCATTAGTGCCCCTTTTCAAAGTGCGAAAGAACATTATGGAATTGATATTCTTGCCCCTGCACTAAGTCCCATAAAATCGGTAGATAATGGTATCGTTATTTCTGCAGATTGGACCATGGAAACCGGATATACTATTGGAATTCAGCACGAGGACAACCTAATCTCATACTACAAGCACAATTCCGCTCTATTAAAAAAAACAGGGGAATCCGTTTCTGCCGGTGAAGCTATCGCTATTATTGGCAATACGGGGCACCTGACCAGCGGGCCGCACCTTCATTTTGAACTTTGGTATAAAGGGCGATCTTTAGATCCTTCCCAATTCGTAGAGTTCGAAAATTAAGGCTTTCCCAAAAATAGAGCAAAACACTTAGTCAAATAATTCTCTCCCGGCCTCCGTAAGAGTGGGATATTCAAATGTAAAGCCCGTCTGTTGAAGCTTTTGAATATCCAGTCTGACACTATTTAAAAGTACATCAGCCATTTCTCCTAAGCCAATACGCAAAGCAAAGGAGGGAACGGGTACGATCCAGGGGCTTTTTGGGTACACTTCCACTAATTCGCTTATCCATTCTTTCATGGGAAGAGGTTTTGGGGCCGCCGCATTATAGGCCCCATTCATATCCTCAGAATCAATTGCATAAGCAAACATCCGAACAACATCCTGAATATGAATCCAGGAATAAAATTGCCTACCCGACCCGAAGTAATTTGCCACACCGTATTTCATAGGGCCTTCAATTTTAGGTAAAGCTCCTCCCTCCATTGATAAAACCACACTAATGCGAAGCCAAACCGCACGCAAACCAACGGATGCGACTTTACGAATGGATTTTTCCCAATCTCTGCATATTTCAACTAAAAAATCATTTCCCTCAATATTGTCATCCTCTTTACACCAATCATGACCTCTGTTTCCATAAATTCCCATAGCAGCAGAAGAAATAAATGACTTTACCTTACCCGCATCTTCTTCCAAAAGCTGGGCTAGTGCAATATTACCATCCACGCGCGATGACCGAAGAACCTCTTTTCGAGATGTAGTCCAACGTTTATCTGCTATGCCGGCGCCAGCTAGATTCACAATTACATCCGCAGAACGGATGGCTGTTGAGGGCAGATCTCCCTGAGCCGGATTCCAGGCATGAACGGGGACAGGCCCTGAACTTCCGGAATGGCTCAGCCACTCCACTTTATGGCCTCGGTTTAATAAATACGTGGTTAATGCACTCCCAATCATTCCACTTCCTCCCGCTATTATGATCCTTTTTCCTTTCATATAAATATAACTTCTTCAAATACCTTTTAGTTCGAAAATTCCGTCGAGTTTATAGCCCTCCGTTTTCTTTTTTTAAGGTAACAATTGCAGAGAAGAGCTGAACTAAAAACTTTTCGTTACCAAATAAAATAAGTAATTTTAGGAAATGAGGAATTCATTTCAATCCAGCTTACTTTTGGCAATACTTCTGTTTGGATTTCTATCCTGCACTACTGAGGATAAAGAATCCGCTCAGGTAGAATCAATCCGCGTTCGCATTCAAGAGGAACCTGACCGACTCCACCCCATACTATCCAAAACAGGTATAAGTCAGCAAATCGAGTCTCGAATATTTCTCCCTTTAATGGCTCCCCACCCAGACAATTTTTCACTTCAACCTATCCTAATAGAAAAGTATCCAGATATAAAAGAAAAAGAGGATGGAGGGATGCAAATTGATTTCACTTTGCGAAATAATCTTCGCTGGCCTGATCAATCCGCTATTACTGTAAAAGATGTAGACTTTACATTGAAATCTATATTTGCGCCGGGAATGGAGGAAAGTAACCTGAGAGCTTACTTTGACGGTGTAGATTCCATTTCGTTTTATCCAGACGACTCCCTTTCCTTTTCTTTTCACTTAAGCCAATCTTATATTCTTGCTCTACCCGCTACCGGAGGGTTAAATATAATGCCGGCTTATCAATATGACCCGGACAACCAACTGACCAATTATACACTGCAGGAATTGAAATCTATAGATTCCAGCTCTGCGGGACTCAATATGTGGTCCGAAAAAATGAAATCTCCTGCTCTAAGCCGCACCAAAATACACGGCAGCGGCCCCTATGCTCTCGAGTCCTGGGAAACCGGACGATTTATACACCTTAAAAAGAAAAAAAACTGGTGGGGAGAAAATCACCCCATCGATAATCCCATCCTGACAGCGCACCCTAAAGACATATATTATCAGATCATTCCAGACGAATCTACAGCCATTCAGTTATTGAAATCCGGCCAGCTTGATATCATAAGTGATCTGAGTCCTCTTCAGGTAAAAGAATTTATTGAAACTGAGGCTCTGGCTCAAGAATTTAACGTACATTTTTCTAATGTTTTGAATCAATATGTCATCCTCTTAAATACAAAAGATAAGGTTCTTCAGGATCGGTCGGTACGCCGCGCTTTGGCTCATCTGATAGACGTGGATCAGTTTATTGAAGAAGTCCTGCAAGGGTATGGAAGCCTTGCCCGCTCCCCTATTCACCCGGCAAAACCTTTTTTTGATTCCACTATCCAGGCCACTCCCTTCAATCCCCAAAAGGCCGCTGATATACTGGAAGAGAATGGCTGGCTGGATTTAGAAAACTCCGGAGTGCGTGAAAAGCGAGATGCTCAAGGTACATCGCACTCGCTGAAAATCGAATTATTGATTACGGGATCTTCCCTTAGCCAATCCATTGCTCTGAAATTGCAGGAGACAGCCGCTCAGGCAGGCATACAGATAGAAATTTCCACCCTTTCATTCAGAAATATCTTGCAAAAAATGAAAAGCGGAGATTTCCAGATGACCCCCTTATCAATCAGATCCTCTCCATTTCCTTATGATCCCTATCAAACGTGGCATACAAATAATATCGGCGGAGCCGGCAGTAATTACACCCGCTTTGGATCGGATTCCTCTGATGCGGTTATTGAACGAATAAGAAACCATTTGGATCCGTCTAAAGCCCGACCTGACTACGAGAAGTTCCAAAACCTCGTGAATCAAGACTATCCCGTACTTTATTTAGCGGCACCTCTTCAGCCTCTCGTAACGCCAAGGAATATAAAACTACCCCTAACGGCTATGAAACCCGGGTATTTTGAAAATGCCGTAGAAATTTCTGCCGATGATTTACAAAAAAATAATTAAGGGAGGCAGTATCCTGGGAAGTCTGTTATTGAGTTTGATATTCATTCTCAGTATCGCATTTTTTATAAAAAATGCAAGCCATCAATTTCCGGATGAACATAGAGTATCGTATGAGACTGGATTTGCCAATCAGATGTCATTAGCTGACAAAAGAACCCAAGTCATAAAATACGGCAAAAGCCAAAAACTGAACCGCCCTCAATTTTACTTTTCTATCCGACCTTCACATTATCCGAAGATGACTCACAAGATTCTACCCCTACGTGAGCAAAAAGCAGTCCGTAAGCTATTATTGGATAATATCCCCGGGAAGCTCATCCTTTCTTGGAGAGAAAAAGTAATTCACCAACTCGACAGCCTTCCCCAAAATAAGGCCGCATTTCTGATCAACCTATTGCAAAGTTCTTCAAGAAAAGAACTTAGTCAAAACCTCCGGCTCGCCTCAAAAGGAGGAGTCAATTTACCCAGGGAGTCCGAAACCCTGGTAACTGCCAAAGCGGGTTTTACCTTTCCTACCCTCCATTGGCATGGCAGTCAAAACCAGTGGCACTTGGCTGGAAAAAATTTTCTTTTTGGCAATTGGGGTGTCTCCAGAATTGACGGGCAAGCTGTTTCATCAAAAATCTTTTCAGCCCTTCCCTACACTCTTTTCATAAATGGCGCAGCCATTATTTTACTTTTCCTCACCGCAATTCTTCTTGGAAGTTGGTGGGTGCGGTCAAAAAACCGGCCTGGAGTTCAGATCAGTCGTCAAATCGCTTATTTTTTATACGTCATGCCTTTATTTTGGCTTTCGGCTCTGGCCATTGCTTTTCTCACGCAACCCACCGGCATATTCCCATTATCCTCAGGTATGGAAAGTAAACTCGATTACTCTCACTATTTGCTTCCGCTCCTTTGCATATGGCTGAGCAGCTTTGGATATCTAAGCCGAATGTTTGAAGATAAACTCAGAAGTGAATGGAGCAAACCCTATATCCAATTAGCCCAACACCGAGGGATTCCCCAGCGAAAACTCCTTTTCTCCTATGCCCTTCCGAATGCCATTATACCCATAATTACATTACTTGGAGCTGCTTTTCCCGCACTCGTCTCAGGTTCGTTGATCATTGAGGTTCTGTTTAATATTCCAGGAATGGGGCGACTTATATGGTGGTCACTTCAGGAACAGGACTGGCCCGTAGTTTTTAATGTCATCCTCATCATAGGTTTTTTTGCATGGCTGGGCAGATGGGGAGCTGATCAATGGAGTCGATATTTAGATCCGCGTATGAAATGGACAGACCCATAGGAATGAAAAAGAAACTACTTACTGGAATCGGCATTTTATTTTTATTTCTGGCTATGGGTGCAGAGTTTATTGCCAATGATGACCCTATTCTCTATACTTATAAAGGGGAATGGAAGTGCGGGACATGCGCGGAATGGCCCGGAAGACAACAACACCAAACCCCAAAAGAATCCGAAGCTATAATTCAGCCCCTCTTTCGCTTCGATGCTCAAACCCTATCTCAGGAAAGTAAATACCTATCCACACCCTTGAGTTCTGAGGGCTCAGGTACGCATTGGCTAGGCACAGACAGTCAATCCCGGGATGTTCTGGCCGGAATTATCTACGGGACACGGTATGCCCTCCTTATCGGTATCATCAGCGTCTTTTTCGCTATGCTCACAGGAATTATTTTAGGTGGCCTCGCTGCCTATTATAGCGATAACCGCCTTAGAATACCTTATTTTGTTTGGGCTCCTTTCCTTATTTTGTCCATGGCCATAATTTATCTAATTTATTATGCTGTAGTCCCTGCAATTTGGGGAGCTATCTTAATGGCCCTACTTTTCGGACTATTTTTTTTCTCTGCAAAATCAACATCAGGCACCCGGATACCCATAAATCAATTTGTTACTAAGACTATAGAGCTTTTCGATAGCTTACCGGCCCTTTTTGTTCTGCTCGCTTGGTCTGCCACGGTACAGACTTGGAATATCTGGACCCTATCTTTACTTATAGCCTTTTTTAGATGGCCCACCTTTGCAAGGTTGGTCCGGTCAGAAATGACTCCATGGGCCCATAGCCCGTGGATTATGAGTTTGCGGGGACTAAAAATGTCAGACTTCTGGATCATTCGGACTCAATTAGTCAATTTGATTATCATCCCCATCAGTGTGCACGCAGCATTCGCAGTCGCAGGGTCCGTAAGTATTGAAGCTACGCTTACCTTCCTGGGATTTGGCCTGGGTGTAGAAACCCAATCATGGGGACGCCTACTTAGCGATGCAAGACAATATTTCCAGGCTTGGTGGCTGGTCGTATTTCCGGGATTATTCTTATTTCTTTTCCTTTGGTGGACCAATGCCATTGCACAATATATCCAAGCGCAAGCGAAAAAAACTAGTCCTTAAATAACTTTGTACGACCTTTTTTTCGGGATAAACCTCCATCTTTATCTACCGGAGGCCCCATGTTTTCTGTGGCTTTACATCCCGACTTAGGTGAACAAGATGTGCTTGTCGTCCCTAAAATCAAGCCAAAACCCAGTAAAAACAAGAAAAGTAACTGCTTTCTCTTCCAAAATATATCACGAATCATAAAATGGTTTTTTCTTTTTATATTACTCTGACTTACAAGACCTTAAAGATACAAAAAAATGGGGTAAAAAAGCCAAAACCCTTAACGGATAAGGTTTTTAGCGAAAATAAACCCCAAAAAAGTTTGTAAAGTCAAATCTAAACTCCACTTTTGCATCGAATTGAATTTACAACTAAAATACTAAACGAATGAACAAAGGAGAATTAATCGACAGCATTGCAAAGCATGCTGATTTGACAAAAGCAGATGCAGGAAAAGCTTTAGAAGCGACTTTGAACACAGTTCAAAAAAGCCTTAAGGGCGGTGATAAAGTATCTATCCCAGGATTCGGTACTTTTTCTGTTTCTAAGCGTGCAGCTAGAAAAGGAAGAAACCCTCAAACAGGAGAAGAAATCCAAATTAAAGCGCGCAATGTAGCGAAGTTCAAAGCTGGAAAAGGCTTGTCCGAAGCAGTAAACTAATCCATTTTTAATGGAATAATTAAAGGCAATCTGCTCATCTGCGGATTGCCTTTTTTTTATTTTTACGCCCAAACTTAATCAAACCATGCCCGATATTAATCAATTAGAACAAACCGCTTCCCAAATTCGCAGAGACATCGTTCGTATGGTCCACCGAGCACAATCCGGCCACCCCGGAGGTTCTCTGGGTTGTGCCGACTTCTTCACAGCCCTCTATTTCGAAATAATGGATCACAACCCCAAATTCCAAATGGACGGCAAAAATGAGGATATGTTTTTTCTCTCCAACGGACATATTTCCCCTGTGTGGTACTCCACTCTTGCGAGATCCGGATACTTCCCCGTCAACGAGTTGGCTAGTTTTCGTATGATCAATTCTCGATTACAGGGGCACCCCACTACCCACGAAGGTCTCCCCGGTGTCCGCATTGCCTCCGGATCCTTAGGTCAGGGACTAAGTGTTGCTATTGGAGCCGCACTTGCAAAACGTCTCGATAATGATGACAGCCTGATTTGGGCACTGACAGGAGATGGCGAACTACAGGAAGGACAAATTTGGGAAGCCGCTATGTTTGCGCCACATTATAATATTGACAATCTCATACTTACTGTAGATTGGAATGGCCAACAAATTGATGGTGCAAATGAGGATGTTATCAGTTTGGGCGACCTGGAAGCCAAATGGCAAGCCTTTGGTTGGCAAACAACCGTTTTTGACGGAAACAACATGAGCGAACTCATTCAAACCCTCCAAAAAGCCAAAGAAAATACAGGGAAAGGCAAACCTCAGGTCCTACTCATGAAAACAGAAATGGGTGCCGGGGTAGACTTTATGGCTGGAACACATGAATGGCACGGTATTGCTCCGAATGACGAGCAATTGCAGAGTGCACTCAACCAATTGCCCGAGACTTTAGGCGATTATTCTTTAACCGATAAGAAATAAAATATGAGCTGGGATATTTTTCAACCTTACGATAAAAAGGCAACCCGAGATGGCTTTGGTGCCGGCCTTCACGAAATTGGCAAGTCCAATGATCAAGTCGTGGCTCTTTGCGCCGACTTGTTGGGCTCACTCAAAATGCAGGCATTCAAAAAAGACTTCCCTGATCGCTTTATCCAGGTCGGCATTGCCGAAGCCAATATGATGGGAATCGCTGCCGGATTGGCTACCGCTGGCAAAATCCCCTTTACGGGTACCTTTGCCAACTTTTCCACAGGGCGCGTTTATGATCAAATCCGACAATCCATCGCCTATTCCAATAAAAATGTGAAAATTTGTGCCTCTCACGCCGGACTCACACTTGGCGAAGATGGAGCCACACACCAAATTCTCGAAGATATAGGTATGATGAAAATGCTGCCCGGCATGACTGTCATCAACCCCTGTGATTATCAACAAACGAAAGCGGCGACAATAGCTATTGCCGAGCATGAGGGCCCTGTTTACCTGCGCTTTGGACGGCCGGGATGGCCTGTCTTTATCCCTAAGGATATGCCCTTCGAAATCGGAAAAGGCCAAAGGTTGAAAAAGGGATCCGATGTCACTCTGCTCGCTACCGGGCACATGACGTGGTTTGCACTGGAAGCAGCCCGAAGTCTCGAAAAAGAGGGCATAGATGCTGAAGTTCTAAACTTTCATACCATCAAGCCTTTCGACCACGAACTGCTTCTCGATTCAGTGAAAAAGACAAATGCACTCGTCAGTGTAGAAGAACACAACCGTTTTGGAGGTCTGGGGGACATGGCTGCCCAATATCTTGCCATAAATCATCCTACTCCAATGAAGTTCGTCGCGACAGAAGACACCTTTGGAGAGAGCGGCAAACCTGCAGAGCTTCTTGAAAAATATGGCCTTAGCCCGCAGCATATCCATGCGGCAGCCTTAAATCTCATAGAAGGAAAATAAGTTCTAAGAATGGCTTCGACCAGATGAAACCGATTTCCAATGAAGTTTGAAACTAAAACCATTCACGCAGGAATCACACCGGACTCCGCTACAGGAGCCATTATGACTCCCATTTATCAGACTTCGACTTATGTGCAGGACGCTCCCGGCCAACACAAAGGATTCGAATATTCCCGCTCTCAAAATCCAACGCGAGAAACACTTGAAAAGAATGTAGCTCAACTCGAAAATGGCTATGGCGCTATCGCCTTTGGAAGCGGATTAGCCGGAATAGATGCCATCCTCAAACTTTTAAAACCCGGAGATGAAGTCCTTTCCACTAACGATTTGTATGGTGGATCCTACCGATTGATGCGAACCATTTTTGAACCGCTCGGTATTCATTCGCGCTTTATTTCTATGGATAAAGCAGAAAATGTGGGGAAGGAAATTAGCGAAAACACAAAACTCATTTGGATTGAAACGCCGACAAATCCCACACTCAAAATTATTGATATAAAGGGCATTTGTGACGAAGCCAAAAAGAAAGGCATTAAAACTTGCGTCGATAATACCTTTGCCTCCCCGTATCTCCAAACACCCCTGGATCTGGGTGCAGATATGGTCATGCATTCAGCCACAAAATACATCGGCGGTCACTCCGACCTCGTTTTAGGCCTTGTAGTTTGTAAGCATAAAGCCGACTTTGAAGCCTTGAAATACATCCAAAATGCAGTTGGAGCCATACCCGGACCCCAGGATTGTTTCCTTGCCCTCCGAGGAATCAAAACCCTTCATCTGCGCGTGCAGCGCTCTTGCGAAAATGCCCGAGCTATTGCACACATGCTACGGGATAATCCTGCAATACATCAAGTGCTGTACCCGGGTTTTACCGACCACCCCAACCATGAAGTGGCAAAGAACCAAATGCGAGACTTTGGGGGCATGGTCTCCTTCGACCTGAAAGAAGATACGGTTGAAGCTGCAAACCATATTTTGAAAAACACTCAGTACTTCGCTCTGGCAGAGTCACTGGGCGGGGTAGAAAGTCTCATTGGCCATCCACCTACCATGACCCATGCAGCCATACCACGCAATGAGCGCTTAGCCATAGGCCTTACTGATAGCATGATCAGATTGAGTATTGGCATCGAACATGTTGATGACCTGATAGAAGATTTAGAGCAAGCCTTGCCGAAACGGTAAATCTATTTTTGATATCTATATTGCTTTAGGCCGTATCCGGCCCCAATGATTTGGGGCCGGTCGCTATGCTACAGGGCTCTCTATTCGCTCGGCCCTTCTCCGCCAGCCGGCGGATCGGTCTTCCTCCCTCCGGTCGTCACCCATTCCGCAGCGCTTACGGGGAATGCACGGTAACTATTGGAACATTTTCCACGATGGTGTACACTCATTAGTAAATCAATATCGTGAATTACAGTACGCAATCTATAAAATCCTGGGCCAAGGAGGAGCGGCCACGAGAAAAACTTAGTCAAAATGGACCGCGCGCCTGCTCAGATGCAGAATTACTCGCTCTCCTTTTGGGCTCGGGAAGTCAAGGCCAAAATGTCGTTCAACTCGCACGGGAAATTCTACAGTCAGTAGATGGAAACCTCGCCGAACTCAGCCGTCTCACTTTGGCCGATTTCACTCAATTCAAAGGCATCGGTCCGGCTAAAGCTATTACTTTAAGTGCAGCTATGGAGCTCGCCAGGCGAAGAGAAGTATCCACTTTTGCAGTCAAACCGCAAATAAAAAGCAGTACTGATGTTGTGAAAGTGATGGGGCCGGTGCTCCGTGATCTGCACCGGGAAGAATTTTGGGTTCTTTTTCTCAATCAGGCCAATAAAATAGTGGCTCAGGAATGCATCTCGCAGGGAGGTATTTCCGGGACAGTCGTAGACTCGAGAATCATCTTTAACAAAGCCTTGCAACACAACGTCAGCGCACTTATTCTGGTGCACAATCACCCTTCTGGCAATAATAAGCCCAGCAATGCCGATATCAACATCACAAAAAAAGCAGGGAAAGCCGGGAAGTTACTTGATATTCGAGTTTTGGACCATATTATCATCGCGGGAGATAGATATTTTTCCTTTGCCGATGAAGGCTATATGTAAACCATGAATTAACGGGATCGACAAAAAGTGGGTCCCAATCAAAAGGGAAGAACTCGCCTTCAGATCATCTTTCTCATAAAACCCATCACACTTTTCCTTTTTTCGTCGGGTAGTGACTAGCCGTCTGTTTAGCATATAGAGAAACCCATATTAATAAATCTTGATTAATAACATCATAAAACTAAGCTCTGACTCACGTGCGAATCTAGTCTTAGGGGTTATTTGATTTGCTCCTAAAAGAGAGTAATGATGACCTTGTAAAAATAATAATTGTACCGCGATACCAAACTCGACAGACAACACAAATTTGCGTTTCGACTTTCTGAGAAGACAAATTGAACCTCTGTTTTAAGGGGTTTTCGAAACCTGATAAATTTATAAATCCCCATTAAAATTCTTTTCTCTCGGTATAATTAAGCTATTATTTTTGACAGTTGTATTTTGGTCTATCATCTGCCTTGCAAAATCCTGGTCTAGCTCCATACTACCACTTATAAAGTGCTAATCTAGTTATTTATAACTTTCGTTGACCTATTTATTTCCAAAATTCTAGTTTCTACCCCTCTATTAAGTGGGTTTCATTTTACCATTTCAACTTTTTTATTGAGCCGAATACTCTATAATCATGTCAAATAACAAACATATTAATACCTTTGACTTTAAAATATGAAGCATTAAATGAGTCAAGCTCGAATTAGCCTCGTAATATCTGTTTATAATGAAGAGGAAAACCTAAATCTTCTGTGGCAGTCCATTGAAAAGATCAGTTTGACTATTCCTTATGATATAGAGGTGGTTTTTGTCAATGATGGGAGCAGCGATGAATCAATATTTATATTGCGATCCTTGTCATCTCCTCATTTGACTAAGCAAATCATTAATTTTTCGCGTAATTTTGGACATGAAGCCGCAATGTATGCTGGATTTGAGCATGCAAAGGGTGATATTCATATCTGTATGGATGCAGACATGCAGCATCCACCACATTTGATACCTAAAATCATTGATGAATGGGAAAAAGGGGCGAAAATAGTTCTCATGGAGCGCCGAAAAAATGAAGCAGACTCCCCGATAAAAACCTTTCTTACAAAGAGGTTTTACCAAGTTCTTAAAAGTATAAGTGAAGTAAGGATAAATCCACTTGTGAGCGATTTTTTTATGGTAGATGAGCAAATTAGACAAATTCTTTGCGAAAGATATAAAGAACGAAACCGGTTTATGCGAGGGACCGTTCAATCCCTTGGTTTCCCTACCACAATCTTACCTTTTGAAGCACCCGTTCGCAATGCTGGAGAAAGTAAATACAATTTATTCTCCCTCATAATTCTTTCTTTAGATGCGGTCACCTCCTTGTCTAAAAAACCTCTTTTAATTGGGTTGTATTTATCTGTACTTTTAGCCGGGTTTTCTATTCTCATGTCAATTTACTCGGTAATAATGTATTTCTCTGGAAACCCTCTTAGCGGATACACGACCATCGTTGTGCTAATTACGATTCTTTTTGCTGTCCTATTTTTCCTGGTAGGACTATTAGGCAAATATATTTCTATCATTTTCGAAGAGATAAAAAATCGTCCTATTTACCTTAAAGAAGAAGAAGAATGAAACTTTCTCGAAATATAACAACCAAAATCAATTACATTTTAGATCAATATATCCCACCTATTCTCAGGGATTCCAAATGGTTCATGGCTCCTGTCTTTAAATTGTTTTTTAAAAAAAGTGCTCCTTATTTTATTCATTTTAAGGAACAGTCTCCATACATGACTCAAAAGGAACTAGCAGATATTTATGAAAAAACAGCCGACGGGCACATTCAGCGAGAAACCGACCTGAATAAAGAAAGTGTTGATTTCATCTTATCTCACATCAAAGGTAATTCTGTTTTAGATATAGCATCAGGTAGAGGATATTTATGTAAACAACTAGCAAAAAACAAAGAACTAAATGTAGTTGGAATTGATTTTGTTTTACCTTCCATTGATTTGAATGGTTTTGAAAACTTATCCTTTAGGGAAGGAAATGTAGAGCAAATACCTGAAAATGATAATAGTTTTGACACGGTCGTCTGCGCTCATACATTAGAACATGTTTTGAATCCCATGCTAGCCATTTCTGAATTGCGTCGCTTAGCTCAAAAGCGATTAATAGTAGTTCTTCCTCGCCAGCGTCCGTATCGTTACACTTTTGATCTTCACCTTCACTTTTTTCCCTATGAGTTCATGGTAAAACGACTTTTTGACAACCCAAAAGGACAGCTTATTACATGCGGCGGAGACTGGGTCTATTGGGAAGACTCTGATAAACTGGCCGATTCAAAAGAAACCGATTCTCCACAAGAACAATAAGATCTACCTAATAAGGTAATCAGGATTGTCAAACTAATACTCCTCGTGATCTTCCAACTGGATTAGTAAGGGAAAGCTGCATTAATGAATAATTACTAAGTCGTAGAAAGAGATAACGATCTCGACTTTCGAACAGGTTGACATGAGAGAAATAAGCAAAAGGCTTAGGATTTTTTCCTTAATTTTAAAATGTTTGACACTAATGAATCTGAGGTCCTAACTTTAGTGATTAGTATACCAATAGATTATGTTCCTGGTCAGCGATATCCATTATAAAATTCAACTAACTTAGAGGTTAAGATGTTAAATCAATATGGCAGATGATAAAAAAGGGTTCCGATTTGGCACCTTCGTTAGATTAATTGCTCAGGCAGCTCCCTACAGAGTCGTCTTTTTCTTAGCTGGAGTATTAGCTGTTCTGCTAGCTCCTGTTGGAATACTTCGACCATATTTGATCAATCATATGGTAGATAATCAAATTATTGAAGGAGATTACGATGGACTTATTTTTATGACCGGTCTTTTGTTTGTCATCCTCTTCGTTGAAGCCTTCATGAGGTATGGCTTCATATACAGCACTAATTTTTTAGGCCAATCCATAATACGAGACCTCAGAAAAAGTGTCTTCAATCACCTGGTAAGATTGAAGCTCAGTTACTTTGATCGCACACCCATAGGTCAGAGCACAACGCGTACCATTAACGACATTGAAACGATAAATCAAACATTTTCTCAGGGAGTAATCACTATAGTAGCCGACGTTCTAAGCATTTTTGCTGTACTGGGTATTATGTTTTACACCTCCTGGCAACTCACCTTAGTTGTCCTGACCACCTTACCTGTTTTATGGATTGGGACCTACTATTTTAAAGAAGGAGTAAAAGTTTCCTACCAACGCGTAAGAAATCAAATATCTAAAATGAATTCCTTCTTACAGGAAAGAATTTCAGGTATGCGAGTGGTACAGGTCTTTAATGCCGAAGAACAAGAAGCGCAAAAGTTTCGACAAATAAACCGAGACTACACTGAAGCCAACTTAAAGTCCATATTCTATTATGCCTTATTCTTTCCCTTTGTTGAGATCGTTTCGGCAGCAGCATTAGGTCTGTTAGTATGGTATGGAGCAAAAAGCGTTCTTAGTGAAGATATAACACTGGGTGTGCTCATTGCTTTCCCCATATATATTAATATGCTTTTTCGGCCCATGAGAATGTTAGCCGATAGGTTCAACACCCTCCAAATGGGACTGGTCGCTGCTCACCGTGTATTTAATGTGCTTGACAATACCGAATTGATTTCAGATTCAGGCCAAATTGAGAAAAAGCAAATTGAGGGTAAGATTCAATTTGATCATGTTTTCTTTTCCTATGATGATGAGACTGTGATTTTAAAGGATATAGATTTTACACTTGAACCCGGAGAAACTCTCGCCATAGTTGGAAGCACAGGATCAGGAAAAACTACAATAATTAATCTAATCAATCGCTTCTACGATATTCAAAAGGGGAGAATCTATATTGATGACGATCCGATACAAAAATACAAACTAGACAACCTCAGACGGCACCTAGCCATTGTTTTACAGGATGTATTTTTATTTTCAGGAACTTTATTTGATAATATTAGTCTTAAAGATCCTGACATTTCAAGAGAGGAAGTTATCGAAGCATCCAAGTTAATCGGCGCTCATGATTTCTTTGACGAATTACCGGAAAAGTATGATTTTTGGATAAGCGAGCGGGGAAATAATTTATCGATGGGGCAAAGACAACTCATATCATTTGTCAGAGCACTCATTTTTCGACCCCATATTCTCATTCTTGATGAAGCAACCAGCTCTATAGATACCGAAACTGAAGCGATCATACAACATGCCATTGAGACTCTCATTGAAAAGCGTACCTCCATTATCATAGCTCATCGCCTATCTACCATAAAGCATGCCGACAAAATATTGGTGCTACACCAAGGCGAAATAAAGGAGTTCGGGAGTCCGGAGGAATTACTTGAAATAGAAAATGGATGGTACAAGAATCTATATGAGAATCAATTTCTGTCTGAGGCTAAGCTATCTGCATAAAACACAATATCGGTTTATTACGTTAATACTATAGATTTTTGCTTAAAAACTGTCTTAATGATATATCGAAATAAAGAATTAGGTCTAGCCACTCTGATCGTCCTTTTATTATTCTTCGCTGCTTTCATGGTAGGGCTCTTTTATCTAATGAAAGGTTTGTACTATATCATGCTCTTTGTGGCTCCCATTCTTGCTATTTCTATCCTTTTTATAGATTACAGGTCCTACACAGCTTTTGGAAATTGGCTCAAAAGAAAATACAAGAAAGATTTACTATCTGGAGTAACTTGGACATTGGTGTGCGTCGCAGGTTTCCCCTTTGTCCTGTTCATACTTTTGTACAGAGCTCTATTTTTAAAAGGAATAGAATCGACAAGTGGGAGAAAAACTCCCCAAACTAAAAGGCCCCATAATGAGTATTTAGAGTATCACGATTATGAAATCATCGAGGAAGATCAAGAGTAGATTTGTCGCAACAGAATATTATTCGCCCTTCAAATATTTATTTTTTATAGCCCATCCCCGATCATTCACCCATCATCTCAAAAAAGAAAACCGCTCTAAAACCCTGACTGATAGATTAATGGCAGAGACCATAATGAAGCTCATTCTACAACTATCAGGAGGTGAAATTTTACCATTGACCCTATTTTACCTGAAATAGGGGTTGACCTTTTTCTGAAATTTTATTATCTTTCAAAAAAGAAACCTAATATCAAATTAGCTACAAAATTTTCTTTTGTTTTGTAGCTTCTATAACTAAAATTTCAAAATTTATGGCAAATAAAGAGACTAAGAGCAAAGCGCTACGAGGTGGCGAGTTTCTCATTAAGGACCAAAAAGTTGAGTCAGTATTCACTCCCGAAGATTTAAGTGAGGAGCAGCATATGATTCAGCAGACCGTAGAAGATTTTGTTTCAAAAGAAGTAGGTGACAAGGGAAATCACCTAAAATACCAAAAAGAGCTATTGAGTAAAGCTGCTGACCTGGGACTGCTGGGTGCCCATATTCCCGAAAGTTACGGGGGCATGGAAATGGACACGCATACTGTCACGGTTCTGCTTGAAGAGCTAGGTCGCGCAGGAGGTTCATTTAACACCTCTTTTGCAGCGCATACTGGAATTGGTATGCTTCCCATTCTGTATTTTGGAACAGAGGAGCAAAAGAAAAGTTATTTGCCCAAAATGTGTAATGGTGAAATAACGGCATCTTATTGTCTGACCGAACCTGAAGCAGGTTCCGATGCATTATCGGGAAAAACTGAAGCTACTCTCAATGATGAGGGAACTCATTACATGTTGAATGGTCAAAAAATGTGGATCTCCAATGCAGGCTTTGCCGACCTTTTTATCGTTTTTGCCAAAATAGATGGGGAAAAATTCACCGGCTTCATTGTGGATGCCAAAAGCGAGGGCATTACACTGGGTGAAGAAGAAGACAAAATGGGAATCAAGGGCTCATCCACCCGGCAGGTATTCTTCGAAAATACTCCCGTTCCTAAAGGAAATATCTTAGGTGAAATTGGGAAAGGACACCTAATCGCTTTTAATGTTCTAAATATGGGGCGCTTCAAACTCGGCATTTTGAGTTGTGGAGGGCAAAAAGAATCCATCAGAAAAGCAGTTAAGTACGCCAATGAGCGTGTTCAGTTTGGTAAATCAATTTCCTCTTTTGGTGCTATTCAATACAAATTAGCAGAACAATCCATCAAAACATTTGCCTTAGAATGCGCTGTTTACAGATTGTCTGATTCCATCGCCGATTTAAAATCAGAGTTGGCTGGTGACGGAGTGTCTTTTGAGGATGCCCTGCGCAAATCTGCTGAGGAGTATAGTGTTGAATGTGCGATTCTTAAGGTTGCAGGCTCGGAATATTTGGACTATGTCATCGATGAGACGGTTCAGATATTTGGAGGCAATGGCTTTTCCGAAGAATATCCGGCAGCCAGGGCTTACAGAGATTCGAGAATTAACCGGATATACGAAGGGACCAATGAGATCAATCGAATGTTGATGATCAACATGATCCTGAAAAAAGCACAGAAAGGAGAATTAGACATTGTGGGACCCGCATGGGATGTTCAGAAAGAACTCAGTAAGATGCCTTCTATGGGTTCAGGTAGTGATGAACCGTTCGAAGCTGAGGCAAAAGCATTAAACGATTTCAAGAAGCTGGTCCTCATGGTCGCCGGTGCAGCAGCAAAATACCAAATGGATGGCAAACACGACCTGAAAGATGAACAAGAAATCCTGATGAATGTAGCTGACATGATGATCGATCTATACGTTAGTGAGAGTCTATGGTTAAGACTCAAAAAGCTGGGTACCGATCACGACAAACATGAACTTTATCAGGCCATTCTAAAAACTTTTTTCCATGATGCTCAATTCAGAATGCGGAAAAATGCAACGGATGCTCTGGCCTCTTTTGCCGAGGGTGACGAGGCACGAATAATGCAGATGGGCGTCCAGCGATTCACGCAATATCCTGTCCAAAATGTGAAAGTATTGCGACGGACTGTCGCTGAGGATATCATAAGTAAAAACACGTATAGCCTGTAAAGTTAAATATCAAAACGTGAATTGAGCAAGTGGCATCTTAAGATCCCGCTTGCTCATTTTTTATTCTAGCCAGAAATGCGCTTTGCATTATCCATGGCCATAAAATAAGAACCGCGACGGGGGCTGAATAAACAAAAGGCGGTAAAAGGTAGTCCCAAATGGCCATTATGCTCAATAGACCAGCTATGACTAAAATGATAGAAATGATTCGTATATACAAACCGTGCAGTCTAGTTACCTGAGCTTTATTCATCTCTTTAATAGACTTCCGACTATGATATATTTTCATTTCTGTTTTTCTCTAAAACTACATCTTATATCCCGATAGTCCAAGCCCAAGGAATTCAAAAAATAAAAAATAGGATTGAAGAACTTCTCGAATACCATTTGACATCACTGGAATACCAAATCATCAGAAGGTACCCTATCACTTTTTAAAATTAGCTTTTTCTTCATTAGTAATATAGCACCAAAAAAAAAGTGAGACAATTCTCATTGCCTCACCCATCAACCAAAAAATGAAGAATTACACTTCTACTCTCCTACTACGGAAGGCTAAAATGAATATCTTCTTCTTCAAACTCTGTTCCTTCATGGTCTTTTGCCACCTTAACTTCTATGTGGAATTCTGTTCCTGAAGGATAGCTGCTGAGATCATAATCTTCTTCAAAATTAAAGACACTTTCGTGAGAATGAGCATCAAAGTCAATGATTAAATCCGAAGCGTCATCTTCCGGATGCATTTTAATCTCAACATCATGAACTTCATCTTCAGCAGTGACGCGAATATGCACATGCACATCATCAGGTGCAGCTATGGTCTCGTCATCTGTTGGCTCTAGGAACTCAATATCTACATCTCCATGATCGTGATCATGGTCATGATCATCGTCATCGTCACTACAGGCTGTGAACATAAGTCCCAAAGCTAAAAAGGCAAATAATAATACATTTTTCATAGGTCTCTACTTTATTTACTCAAATATATAAAACAATTTTCACTTTTGCAACAATGTTGCATTTGCGAGATGTGTACTTCTATAATGCATTATCCCAATCCTTAAGTGGCCTACCTTGTACTCTTACCTGCACAGACTTTACTTTTGCCAACTCTACCTCGCTTACCCTATCGAAAAGCAGGACCCTCGGGGCTTAGGCGAAAACTATTTGAACAAAATTCAAACACCATTGCACATCGCCATTAAATGAACCTTAAACTAAGGTATTCGAAAGTCAATTTCTTTTTCGATGTACTCGCTTCCATCGTGATCTGTATAAACTTCCACATCCAATTCGAATTCCGTTCCGGCGGGATAGCCACTAAGGTCAAGGTCTCTTTCAAAGTCGTAAGAACTCGAATGAGCATGTTCTTCAAAATCAAGTATTAAATCAGATGGGTCATTAGTGGGATATAGCTCAATCTCCACTTTATGGAAATCACAATCAGCACTAACTCTTACGTGAATATGTACATCATCTGGAGAGGCCACAGTTTCATTATTTATCGGCTCTAAATTCTCGATAGAAATGCTTTCTTTACAATTGTCGTGATTGTGATTGTGATTATCATCATCGTCATCGCTGCAAGCGGAAAATAGAATACCTAGGGCTAAGAAAGAGAATAACAATACGTTTTTCATGCGATACAAAATTTTTGTTTGTACAAATTTAAGACCTTTTGCATTCTTATGCAACATTGTTGCATTTAATTTTTTGATAAAAAAAACAGAGCAAGCGTCATCGCTTGCTCTGCATTTCATAATCAAAACCAAAAAAATGATTACAATTCAATATGGAATTGGAAACTTCCACATTCACGTTGAGCTGCAGAAAAGTCTCGCTCAAATCGATATAATGCCATTGCATTTAAAGCTCCCCGAACGGCATCAGGATCAGTTATAGTAGATCGTGAAGGATCATATTCAACGTAGTCAACAGCACCGTTTTGAGTTACACATAGTTTAATAACGATAGTTCCAGACTCTTTGACTAATTCATTAATATTCGCACGCTCAACAATCTTTCTAGACAGTATGCCATCTCCACCTATAAAACCCGTTCCATCAGTGTCTCCTTCGCCCAAGTCACTTTTGCCATCACCTGTATCGCCTTCACCTTCACCAGACTCCAAAGCGTCTTCAGCCAGACCATCTTCTGCACCATCCGCTGCGCCTTCACTTGAGGAAACTTCCACTGTCTCAGCAGCCTCACTTTCGATAGGTTTCATGCTTGGCTTCACTGCAACGGGAGCTTTTACCGTTGCGGGGATGCGAGAAGTAGATGCTATCGGCGCATTGGAAGGGATTGGCTTAGGTACTGCATCTGGAACCTTAACTGACCTCTTTATCTCGGGCACTTTAATATCGCTAGGTTGCTTACTAGTCAACATTTTCGAAGCTCGCTCGGGCAGAGCTGCAGCTTTTCTTGTTTCTCTCTGAGCCAATACCTTCTTTTTCACTTTTTTAGCTCCTTCTGACTTGGCACTGTTATCAAATTCAACTACCACCGCCTGAAATTCAGGCTCTTTATCTTCGACATTCATTAAGGGATATAGTGCCAACAACAAAGCTATGCTGTGAAATACGAAAGTAACTATCAGTCCCTTCTTTTTGCTTTCCTCTTGCTTCTCAATCTTCTGCTTTTTCATAATCAATCATTTTGGTTTTGTCTGATAGTACCAATATCGATGAAATAAGGCCACAGGTGTGTTATCAAAATCATAATATTCTTTAAGGTTTCTTAAAATCAGAAGAAAAAAGCAAACTCCTAAGAAAAACAGCTCGCCCCCTATTCAAAATGACGGACAAAAAGCTACAATGGAAAAATCATCCCTATCCAATGATCAGGCGCTTTGCCCCTTTCGATATAACCGTCCACAGTTAGAAGTCGTGAAAAATCTCCCCAATAGATATAAAATTCGCTATTTTTATGGTCGAGATCTTTATTCACCCTAATAATAAAGTATGCGGTTTTCCACATTACTCAGTATTTTCGGAATTATCCTCATCATCTACGCATTTGTGTCCGGCTTACAGCTAAAGATTGCCTCGGATTTTGAAAACACGACTTTCAATAGCAGCTATTCTTTCAAAATAGGTAGTGTCATCCTGGGTGGCATTCTAATTTTGCTCGGCTTTAAACTCCGAAAGTCTGAAAATTAGTTGCGCCTACCCTGAACTTTGGCCCCAAAAACAATCACCTCTCAAGATCGACCAGAAACTTTTCAGTAAACACCTATCTTTTGGGTCTTTACCAAATTCCACCTATATTTGTTTTGTCTAAGAGTGAAGGGAATCCGGTGAAAATCCTGAACTGTACCCGCAGCTGTAAGGCAACCGAAACTTGTATCCCCTCTACACCACTGCTTCCAATGGGAAGTGGGAAGGTAATACAAGTGTTGCTCAGTCAGAAGACCTGCTTTTAGATAAAAAACCCAGCGATCGGGAACAATCGTCAAGGGACATAGGCTACAAGTACACCAGAGAATAGGTTCGTACATCATTTTTTGTCTTTGAGTTCGTATGCTCATTGCGGTCCATGTTCTGCGACGTCATTTTGAACTATTTATGACTGACGCAATTCTAATTTGGCTTCTTCTCTCTCTCTCCTTGATTATGAAAGGACAGACGGACAGTCTTATTCGCGCGGATTTACCCCCTGTAAAACTCACAGTCGATCAAGTTCCCCATCCCGGTCAAAACCTTTATGAGTTACCAAACGAAGACCTGCGTCAAGCCCTTCAATCCAGCTCAGCATTAGCAGAGATTTTGAGCCTTCAGTCGACGGCGATCCTACGCAATCGGGGAAATAACAATCTGGCTACTTTAAGCGTACGAGGCGGGTCCAGCTCACAGACACAGGTACTTTGGAATGGAGCAAATATTAATAATGGTATGCTGGGACTTTCAGATCTCAGTACGATCTCACCGCTTCTCATGGAAGAAATTCAACTTCACCCCGTCCAAAATGATGAAAGTTATCAGCCCATAGGTGGCGCTTTGGACCTATCAAATTCAGGAATTGATTCGTCGCTTTTTATGTTGGGAATGCAGGGCGGACAGTTCGGTTTCCAGCAATACCATGGACAGCTAGCAGGAAGTTGGAAAAGTAATACCACATTTCGCCTGAAAGGGTTGTATGCGCAAAATCAACAGGACTTTCCCTATTTGGAAGAGCACCAATCCGTACTCCTCCCTGACCGACAGCCTCACGCATCACAAACACAATGGAGCGGAATGATCGAGTTGGGGCAGTCCATTTCTGAAAAGCACAAACTGGCATTTAGAAGTTGGGTTCATGCTTCTACACGAGAGTTGCCCCCCAGCCTGCAACAACGTCGGAGTGCGGCTATACAACGAGATTCTTTTCAGCGACACCAACTCGTATGGAATTACAACGGGAATCGATATCAGCACGAATTTAATTATACCTATCGAAAAGAAACCAACCATTTTGAAGACCCTTTAAATGCTCAGGATAGCCGAAACCCTTTTCAGGCACATCAATGGATAAGCCAGCATCGGTATTCGCCCCATCCCCAGCTTCGCCTCGCCGGAGGAATAAATTTACAGCATCTTCGTTTTGATACAGAAAATTATACTTCCCCGGAAAAACTAACTGACGGCGATTCCTTTCTAGGACTCCACGCTTATTCCAAAAACGGACAGCATCGGGCAGAGATTCAAGTCAGGCAAGGATGGAGAGGAAGCAATACTGCTCCCCTAACCGGTCTAATGGCGTGGGAATACCTGCACCCCATTCATCGTGTCCGACTGGAATATGCGAGAGCTTACCGGTTCCCCTCGGCCAATGACTTATTCTGGGCTCCCTTTGGCAATCCTGAGCTCAATCCGGAACATAGCCATCAAGTACAACTGCAATATACCTTTACTACGGAAAGCCTCTTCTGGGATCAAATTCGGCTTGCGAGCTTTTACAAACAAGTAGAGGATTGGATTCTTTGGGCACCGCTTAATGATCTTTTCTTCAGACCTCACAATATTTTGGAAGTCACCTCGGCCGGTTTTGAGACAAGCATATCCAGGACTATAGCGTGGACATCGCGCAGTTCCGCTTCTGTTCGAATTCTATATAACTATCAATACGTGAGAAATACAGGCCCCAATGATAGCCCAGTGGCCCAAAAAGGTGAAAACCTGATATACATGCCAGAGCACCAGTGGTCATTACTTCTCAGCCAACAATGGCGTAGTTTTTCCATCATGCTACAGCAAGAATATCAATCTCAAGTCTTCACGCAGGCCAATTTAAGAGAGCAATTAGCTCCGCGCCTGCTGTCTCATCTGACGCTGACTTATTCGAAAAGGATTTTCGGGCAAAATATTCAATGTTTCGCGAAGGTTCATAACCTCTCGAACGAGAGCTATTTTTTTCAACCTCATATTCCCGCACCCGGTCGATTGTGGCGGTGTGGGATCATTTTTAACCTCCAAATTTAATTTATGCACAAATTGTACATGGCAACATTCCTCACGATGGCTTTACTATTTTCTATTTCCGGAAAAGCTCAGATCGAAACACTGACTTTTGAAGGTGAGGTCTCTGAACTTGACACCTTTATTAATGGAGAAGATGGGACTGAATCCTTTGAATTGAGTCCGCTTTCCTTTCCTGTCGTTTATGACTTCGATTTCGGCATTTGGTCTGGCCAATGGGCACTAAGCTCAGACAGGGACTCCATTACACCTAATTTCACCAACCTCTACGGAAGCAGAGCGGGAGGCGGTGCCCAGGGTAGCGATGTTTTTATGGTTGGTCAATCGCCTTTTGGGCCGGACAACTTACAATTCACAAGTGCAACTCCCATTTCACTCCAATCGGTGGATATTACGAATAGCACCTATGCTTTCTTTACCATAAGGGATGGGAATCAGTTTTCTAAAGCATTTGGGGGTCCCAGTGGTGATGACCCGGATTACTTTTTTATCCGATGGAAAGGATACATTGAAGGGCAACTGACAGACAGTGTAGACATCTATTTAGCTGATTATCGGTTCACCGACAACAGTGAAGACTATATCTTAGACGACTGGACTTCCTTCAATTTAGAAGCGCTGGGATCTGTAGATCGTGTAGAAATTGAGTTTTTCTCATCAGATACGGGGCAATTTGGAATTAATACGCCCTTATTCTTCAATTTGGATAACCTGAGTTTCACGGGTACGACTTCAGATGGAAGTCTGGCAAATACGAAATCCTTCTCAGTCTATCCGAATCCAGTAAGAAATACGCTTCGATGGAATAGTGATAAAAAGATTCAGTCGATCGCCCTATACCAGATGAATGGGAAACTGATATCCCAGCGGAAACCTTCCCGAAGCGAGTGGGATATGCATTCCCTTCCCGCTGGGCTTTATGTGGTCATTGCTCAGACTTCGGAAGGGGTGGTGAGGCGAGTGATCGTTAAGCAGTAAGAATCTGAATTTCAGTTTTAAAGTTAGCCAGAAAAAGTACGGTTAGAGCTAAAGGTTTGCTTGGCTATTGACACTGACGTTGTTCTTGCATAAGCAGCAGCGCAGAGGTCGAATACGGAATGTAAGCTGAGGGTGTGGCATAAACTAAACTTACTCCTATGGTCAGGGCGGGGCTTGGGATAGGGCTTCTTTTGCGTGAGGGGTATGGAGGGCCCACCGCTGCTGGCGGTGGGGTGCGATGCTGTGCGGTGGCGAAGCGCTGCACAGCGAGTACGGAACCCCGGAGGGGCCCGACCCGAGTCCTCGAGGAGCGCCTGGCGCTCTCGAGGGCCGGGGCACGCCCAAAAAGCAAAACAAGATCGGGGGATTCAAAGAATTTTTATCTTTGTAGGAGACTACAAGAGCTTATGGAAAAGAAAAATAAAGCGCTACAATTACTAAAGCACATCCTAAAATCGGACGAGAATTATGAGTCCCCTTCGCCGTATATGCAATGGCTTCAGGGGCGGCTCATTCGAGCGGAGGAAGGTCAGGTGGAGGTATCATTTACAGTGAGGGAGGAAATGTGTAATCCAGCTGGAATTCTGCATGGCGGTGTGATATCAGGTATGTTGGACGAAGTGGCGGGCATCGCGGTGTTTAGTCTGGGGCGAGATCACTTCTTTACATCGATCAATTTACAGGTAGATTTTTTGAGACCCGCTCAATTAGGCGAGGAGGTGACTGTAGTGGCGGAAGTCATACGGGCCGGCGAACGCATCATACATGTAGAAACCCAAATGCTAAAAAATGAAAAAATTCTAGCGAAGGCAGATACGAATCTCATCACGACGCATCAGAAGCTTCCGCAGTTTTAGATCCATGAATTGACGGGTTTGTATTTGAAATCATACTTGAAAAGTACTATCTTTAAGGTTCTAAGCGTTTGATATTGAACTCTCTTTGAGTTCAGCGTGTTATATAACCAAAACAAATAAATTAGTTTGGAACTAATATCGTATACTCCCTTTAGTAAACCCTCTTATTTACAAAAGCAAAAAATTGTTGATTTTCTGTTTACTCATTTAGATGAGTTTGGTGATCCAAAAGAAGATATATCCAACTGTTTGGATTACGCTATGAAGGAGGTGCCTTCGCAGGGAGGCTTTTCTGTGGTAGCGCATGAAGAAGGTGATATTGCGGGCGTAGTTATCGTTAACAAAACGGGGATGAAAGGTTATATCCCTGAAAACATACTTGTTTATATAGCTGTAGATAGAGAGCAGAGAGGAAAAGGTGTTGGGAAGAAGCTCATGGGAGCTGCGATAGAGCAGGCCGACGGTGATATTGCCTTACATGTAGAACCAGAAAATCCAGCGAAGTTTTTATATGAAAAGCTCGGTTTCACGAACAAATATCTGGAAATGAGGCTCGATAAATCAAGCGTGTCCTCAACAAAATCTTAAGTATACACCATGGCTAGCATTACGCTCTTCAAAGACCGTTTGAAGAAGAATTACGAGTATTTAAATGAACTTTTCTCATCGAATGAAATCGAATGGGCAGCTGTAACGAAGTTGTTCTGCGGCAATGAGGCGTTTTTAGAAGAATTGTTGAGTTTAGGCATAAAAGAAGTCTGTGACAGCAGAATTCGAAATTTGAAAACGATAAAATCGATTGACGATTCAGTTCAAACCGTTTATATTAAGCCTCCGGCTTTAGATGAAATTGAGGAAACCGTGAAATATGCTGATGTCAGCTTCAATTCGGAGACAGCAATTATACGGAAACTAAGTGAAGAAGCTCAGCGCCAAAATAAGACTCATAAAATCATTATTATGATCGAGCTGGGTGACCTGAGAGAGGGAATCATGGGAGAACATTTAACTGATTTTTACTCTAAAATTTTTGAGTTGCCCAACATTAAAGTTGCAGGATTGGGATCAAATCTGAACTGTTTGAGTGGTGTGATGCCGTCGCAGGATAAATACATTCAAATGAGTTTGTACAAGCAGCTCATCGAAGCTAAATTTAATGTAGAAATTCCCTGGGTGACGGGTGGAACATCCGTAGTTATTCCTCTGCTTATGCAAAAATCACTACCAAAAGCGGTGAATCACTTCCGCGTAGGTGAGACTTTGTACTTTGGATTGAATTTGCTCACAGGCGAGGTGATTGATGGAATGGAAGGTGATGTGTTAAAGTTGTACACAGAAATTATCGAAGTCACAGAAAAGCCTAAGGTGCCTATTGGGACTTTAGCTGAGAATCCCAGCGGAAAGGTGTTTGAGGTAGATGAAAAAGATATGGGGACGACTTCCAAGCGGGCTATTCTGGATATCGGATTATTGGACGTATCTCCGGACTACCTGATTCCGGACAATGAGGGAATCCGGGTAGTGGATGCGAGTTCGGATATGCTTATCGTGGATTTGGATCAAAACAAACATGGATATAAAGTAGGAGATAAAATTTCCTTCAGCTTAAAATATATGGGTGCTTTGAGTTTATTGAACTCGGATTACATCCATAAAAATATTGCATAATTTAAATCAATAATATGGCAGCGAATAAGAAATTCACTATGGGTAAGGGCAAATATTACTTTAATGTAAAAACAGGCCAGTTCAATATTACCATAAGCAGAGAAAATAAAAAAGATGCTGAACGTGTCTTTCAATCTTACCTCAAAGTAGGCAAGCGCGTGGAGTGGCTTGGAAAATGGACGGGAAAGAAATTTGCAGAGTCAAAAGCTCCAGTTTTAGAAAACTAAATCGTTCAAGTCCGAAAATAACCTTAAAATAAAATAAAGAGCCATGCCAGAAAGAAGTATAAAAGTTAGAAAGATAAAAGAAACAAAGTCAAGAGTCACTATTCATTTGATGACCGTAAATCGAAAGATGCACGTGGCTAAAAAAGACTACAAGTCCCGCGTAGAAAGCGGTCTGTATGAAGTCGTAAATGCTGAACCCGAAGAAGAGAAAGAGGATGAGAAGGCATCTGACGAATAATTACTTTTCCATTTTTGCCTATGTTAAATGAATATCTTACCTTTAGTTTAGATTCGTTTTAAATAAAAATAAAGGCATATGTCGCAATTAATTGATGTGAGGCCCGGCGAGAAGCGCATTCTCAAAGGTTTTGAAGATCCAAAAGTAGGGTTGCGACTATTGTCTATGGGGATTCAACCCGGAGTTGAGATTTGTATACGCAGGTCGACCATTAATGGACAAACCCTGTATGTGCGGGCTAACGGGAAAAGTATAGCTGTTCGCAAAAAGGAGGCCTCTAAGATTCAAGTCCATTAATTGACTGAAATCGAATTGATGTATGATTCAAGTGGCCATTGCGGGTAATCCCAACTCCGGTAAATCGACCCTATTCAACAAACTTACAGGTCTCAATCAGCGCGTGGGTAACTTTCCCGGCGTAACCGTAGATCGAAAGTCTGGAGAAATCCAGCATCAGGGTCGCGAGTTTCGTTTTGTGGACTTGCCGGGAACCTACAGTTTGCATCCGACATCTAGCGATGAACGGTTGACGAGTTCCATTTTGCTTCAGCCTGACGACCCCGATTTTCCTGACATGGTTCTATATGTGTTGGATGCGCGTTCCCTGGAACAGCAATTGCTATTTCTTACACAAATCATAGATCTGCAAATACCTGTCGTCGTGGCCATGACCATGATGGATGAATGGAAATCGGAGGAGATTGAGATCAAAGATGAAAAGCTCCAGAAAATTCTATCCTGCCCCGTTCAACGCGTGTCGGGCAAGACCGGAGAAAATGTGGAAGCCCTGAAGGATACGCTGGCTAAATGCTCGACACAACTTCAAAAACCGAGTTCTTTTTACGCATTGCAACAACAGGAACAGTTTATTCTGGATCAATGTCCTCAAGAAATATTTCACCCCTCCTTAAGTCCTTATGGCCGATTACTTACCCTGGAGCACGCCCGGGAGCTCAATTTGCTCTCCGAAGAAAAGCTTACCGTCTTTGAGTCGGTAAAAAAAGATCATAAATTTAATTCCATCAAAAGTCAGGTCCACGAGACCATGGCGAGATTTGACCGTATCCAGCCGTTGGTGAAAAAAGTAACCACGCCAGTTGTTAATTCGGATAGCTTTTCAGATAAAATTGACCAGGTGGTTTCCCACCGATATCTGGGTCCACTCATTTTTGTAGCGCTGATGTTTCTCATTTTTCAGGCCATCTTTTCCTGGGCAACCTACCCCATGGATGGTATTGAGTGGGTTTTTGCCAGTTTAAGCGATGTGGCTCGTCAATATCTGCCCGCTGCCTGGTATACAGATTTACTAACTGAGGGATTGTTGGCGGGGCTAGGTGGCGTTTTAGTGTTTATTCCGCAGATTGCCATCCTCTTTTTTTTACTCAGTATCATGGAAGAGGTGGGCTATATGTCTAGAGCGATCTATCTCTTCGACAGGTTCATGTCTCGCTTTGGACTCAATGGTCGCAGCGTTGTTGCCATGGTGTCGGGTGGGGCCTGCGCCATTCCGGCCATCATGTCCACACGCACTATTTCGAATCCAAAAGAACGTTTACTTACTATACTCATTACACCTTTCATTCCCTGCTCCGCGCGCATCCCCGTATACATTGTACTTGTAGGATTTGTCGTACCCGCTGAGACTTATTTCGGCCCCTTCAATGCACAGGGCATGGTCTTTATGGGGCTGTATGTATTTGGTATTGCCGTGGCATTCCTCAGTGCGCTATTGATTCGTCCCTTTTTAAGCGGTCAAACGAGTGGATTTCTCATGATCGAACTACCGGATTACCGCTCACCCGCGTGGATGTCCGTTTGGCTCAATGTGAAAAACAAAGTGGGCGCCTTTATCATGGAAGCCGGTAAGATTATACTCGGTATTTCTTTAGTCCTTTGGTTTTTGGCCAGTTATGGTCCCGGCGACCAGATGGAAGCCGCTGCCTTGCAAGCTGAAAAGGAGGCTATGGAACGCAACTGGGATGAGGATCGGACTCAAAATTATATCGCCGCCAAACAAATTGAATCCTCCTATGCCGGACACATGGGAAAGGCCATCGAGCCTGCTATTGAACCACTGGGCTTTGATTGGAAAATTGGGATCGCACTCCTCACCTCGTTTGCTGCCCGCGAGGTTTTTGTGGGAACTATGGCCACGATCTATAGCATAGGCGATACGGAAGATGAGCTACGCGTGCGAGATCGCATGGCCAAAGAAATCAACCCCAGGACGGGCGGACCTCGCTACGATCGAGCCACCTCGATATCGTTGCTCCTCTTCTTTGCTCTGGCTATGCAGTGCATGTCTACTCTGGCGGTGGTAAAAAAGGAAACCAACAGTTGGAAATGGCCTATTCTACAGTTCATATTCATGACCGGGCTGGCTTATCTCGTGAGTTTAATCGCTTACCAGCTGCTACAAGCCTTATGATCCCTGTTTACGCCGAAGATAAAGCCAGAATGCTCATGAACCAATGGGGCAGGGAAGGGCGCCCCTTTTTCTTTTGCATCTCTTTTGATCGAAAACGCTCGATAATCGTTCCCCTGGAGGATTGTGGTAAACATGGGATTCACTTTCGATTTCCAGACAGGCAGATCGGAACGGCCTACACCCCGGCTATGGATCCCATCATTACAGATTATACATTACCCTCTCGGGATCATTACCGGAAAGCATTTGATCAGGTTCAATACCATTTGCATCGGGGAGATAGTTATTTGTTAAATCTGACGGAGGAGGTTCCCATTTCACTTCAAGGAAACTTAGCCGATGTCTATCAGGCTGCCCGGGCTCTTTTTACCCTATATATCCCTGATCAGTTTGTCTGTTTTAGCCCAGAACGCTTTATAGAAATTGAGGGAAATACCCTTTCGACTCACCCGATGAAAGGTACCCTATCAGCAGAGATTCCCCATGCTCGAGAAAAATTATTAAACAACCCCAAAGAAACGGCGGAGCATTACACCATCGTCGATCTGCTGCGCAATGATTTAAGTATGGTGGGACGCGGAACATCTGTCGAGCGGTTTCGATACATCACTGAAATCCAGCGCAGAAGAGGGAACCTGCTACAAATGAGCAGTCATATCCAGACCCACTTAGCCGATGATTGGGCGAGCCAATTAGGTGATATTTTTTTTCGATTGCTTCCAGCGGGCAGTATTACGGGAGCTCCCAAACAAAAGACCGTAGAGATTATTCAAGCGGTAGAGTCGCACGATCGGGATTTCTACACCGGTGTTGCGGGTATTTTTCAGGAGGGAAAAGTTGATTCTACCATATTAATTCGGTATATCACAGAAAGAGAAGGTCAATATTATTACAAAACCGGTGGTGGGATTACGACCCAGAGTCATTGGAAAGACGAGTATAATGAAATCCGTGAAAAAATCTACATACCCCTTTCTTGAGTCGATAGGCGTATATGAGGGTCAGGCTCCCCTCCTGCCCTATCATCAGGCTCGGGTGGACCGGACTTTTGCGGCCTTTTATCCGGGGCAAAATTCGCTGGATTTGCTGGATTTATGGCAAAAAGCAAGCTTTCCTTCTGAAAAAGTTAAATGGAGGATTCAGTATAATGCCCTTGAGCAAAAAGCTGAAATCTGTGCGTTTCCGGAAAGGAAGATCGAATACCTGCAAGTCGTGAAAGACGATACGATTGAGTATGCGTATAAGTTTACTGAGCGCGACAGACTGGATGTGCTTTACAGAGAAAAAGCTGAACCTGCCGATGAGATCCTGATAATCCGCAACGGTTTGCTGACTGATGCCTATTACTATAATGTAGTCGTGAAAATAGGAGCGCAATTACTCACGCCGCGGAAACCACTCCTAGCCGGAGTAATGCGCGCGTATTGTTTGGGAGAGGGGCTAATACAGCCTGCCGACATCCGACTGGAAGACTTGGCTGAGGCGAAAGGAGTCTATCTCATCAATGCCTTGCATCCGCTGGAGCGGGCGGCGTTTATTGAACAGGAACATATGATCTGGGAGTAAAACGGTGAAAAACTCCAATACCGGTTTCGGTGTCAAGAAAAAATTATTCTCTGCGTACTAACGCTACTGCGTCATTGAAATTTGCGACTAATGCCAGGGCATCATCAAGATTGGCGGTGCATAACAAATCGTACTTGGGACATTCACCATAAACTTTATTGCCGCTTTAGCGGTAGGCGAAAAAGTGCTTTTGCTGTGCTGTTTTCGACTCCGCTCAGACACCACAGCTTTTAAAAGAAAATTTCCATGGATCTATTTATTTGGATTTGCTCGATTAGACGGCGCTTGGTTTGACTCCGCGCAAAACGGGGTGCCGAATCGCCCGACTTTCGACTTCGCTTGGTTCGCCTGCGCTCAGCATAGCGCAACACGGAGCACTGCAGCGCCTTTAACCTTGGACCTTACCCCACTTTAACCTTTATCCTCCCCCCTCTTTAACCTTCCCTCCGGGACTGATACCACCGCGCCGCCAAAAAGAAAGTAAAACCCAAAACCACTAGCGCCGCCACACCATATAACAAACTAAAGGTCGATTTAAAAATGGCCAAAAAGACAATCGCGATTAGCATTAAAGTAGGCACCTCGTTCAATAGGCGAAACCGAAAACTCGATACTTCATAGTTCCCTGACTTCAACCGCCTGATCGTGCGTTGCATCCAAAAGTGATAG